>Ga0074044_10000545_pt1 | contig 36344 bp, 24 predicted proteins | sample BogForMeECP23OM1_FD_94443 | JGI IMG/M metagenome (GOLD analysis project Ga0074044, IMG submission 94443) | Bog forest soil microbial communities from Calvert Island, British Columbia, Canada - Bog Forest MetaG ECP23OM1 | ecosystem: Environmental > Terrestrial > Soil > Wetlands ...
AGGAAAAGGGCCCCGGTTTGCGCCGGAGCCCTTAGGCTAGCGCGTTTCGCGCCGGTTACGGCAAGCAAAACGCCGCAGGCGTTCGACGTCGCTTAGTGGACCTGCTTGATGGCCGCTTTCACTTTCTCGACTACGTTCTCGGGGAGAGGCGCGTAGCTGAGCTGGTTGGTCATCTTCTGGCCGTCGGTGACCATCCAGTTGAGAAAGTCGGTGATGATCTTTCCCTTCTGCGGGTCCTTGGCCTGCACCGGAATCAGCATCCAGGTGAAGCTGGAAATCGGATACGCCGTCTTGCCCGGAGCATTGGTGATGGATACCCGGAAATCAGCCGGCATGCTCTTTGACGAAGCCGCTGCTTCGGTCACTCCTTCCAATGAAGCCTTCACGAAATTACCCGCCGCGTTCTGGATCGATCCGTACGTTATTTTGTTTTCGACGGCGTAGATCAACTCGATGTATCCGATCGAACCTTCAATTTGCCGGATCTGTCCCGCGACTCCCTCGTTACCTTTGCCGCCCAATCCGATGGGCCATTTTACCGACGTTCCTTTACCCACGGTCGCTTCCCATTCCTTGCTGACCTTGGACAGATAATCGGTGAAGATGTAGGTCGTGCCGCTGCCGTCGGAGCGGTGGATGACGACCATTGCCTGATCGGGAAATTTGATTCCCGGGTTGGCCTTGGCAATCGCGGGATTATTCCAGTTGGTAATCTTGCCCAGAAAAATGTCAGCCAGAACTTCGGGCGTGAACTTGATCTCGCCGCTGACTCCCTTCACGTTATAGGCGGGCACGACCGCACCCATGACGGTAGGGATATGCAGGATCTTCGTCTTTGCCTCCTTCAGTTGCTCGTCGGTCATGGGGCCGTCGCTGGCTCCGAAATCAACCGTGCCGTTCAGAACCTGGCGAATGCCGCCGCCGCTGCCGATCGATTGGTAGTTAAACTGAATGTCCGGGTGCAGCTTGTTGTAATCGCTGAACCACTTGGAATACATGGGATACGGGAAGGTGGCGCCCGCTCCATTCAACGTGGTCTGCGCCATGACGGGCAGCGCCAACGCCAGACCTGCCAACAGCAGCGCGATGCGATATTTCACTCGACGAGTCCTCCTAAAGTTTTAATGAAGTATGCAGTTTCGTTGTATGGCCAGAGTATTACAGGAAGGTTACAGAGGGGTGAATTTATGATGAATGCACTTTGCTTTGCAATCACTTAGCGGGTTCTGTGCGGCGCATCTCCAGCAGAAGATCGCCTAGCGGTCGCCGTTCTGGTCGAGCCGCGATAGTTCTCGGCCAAACAGAGGGTTGTTGGGGAAGTCTTGCTGCAGCGTCAGCAGGATTTCTCTCGCGCGCGGCAGCTCCTTTTCGCGGACGTAGGCGATGGCCAGCAGGATGCGCGCAAACGGGGCCAGCAGATGGCCCTTCGACGCAGTTGTCTGGAGCTCGGCCATGCCGCCGGCTTTGTCTCCCGACAGGCCCCCGAGGCGCAGCAGCCAGCGCACCGGAGCCGCCATCGATCCGACGATGTAACGGCTGACGCCACTGGCCAGGTGAGCGTCGTAGCAACCAGGATCGGCCGCGAGCAGTTGCTCGGCCCACGCCGTTGCCTCCCGGGCGTAATGCAGCGACGCCAAATTGCGTTTTTCGATCAGCGCGGCAAAATCGGAGCGCAGACCGTTGGCCAGCGTCATCGCCAAAAGCGCGTCGCGGTCCCGTGCGTCGCGGCTCAGCTTGGACCGCGCCCAGTCTTCCGCTTGGCTGAGTTGCTGTTCGAAGCGAGCCCGTTGTCCGGGATCGGCGGCATACTTCTTGCGCGCGGCGAAGATCGAGTCGTCCTCATAGAACTGCGCTTCGAGCACGCCGAGCCGGTTGAATTCGGAAAACAAGATGCCAGCCGCCTCACTCACCGGCCCCATGGGATTTTCGGGATTGAGCTTTTCCCACGACTCGAATTCTTTTTGCGCGCCGGTAAAATCCAGATCGTAGAGCCGTCGGAATCCACGATCGAGGCCGGCTGAGCGCGGATCGGCGAACCCCTGGGGAACCATCATCAGCAGCACGAGAGCGGCAAGCCGGAGTAGAGCACGAGTTAGGCGGCAACCCGGCATGTGTTCCGGATTAGATGCGCCTAGCCCGCATGGCGGTGGAAATCGAGCACAAATCCGCATCTTCTGGCAAACTGCTTGACGGTGAGGTCGACCCTCTGTGAGCAATGGCAATGATCTTCGTTATGCGCCGGGCTGGCCCGGAATCCCACCCCGCTGGACCTCGAGCGCCAAGACCGGAGTGGGCACGGCGCTGAACCTCCATAGCAGGGTTTGGTTCACGCTAAGTCATGGCATTCTCAATGAAATCTATTTTCCACGGGTGGACCAAGCCTGTACCCGCGACTTCGGTCTGATTGTCACCGACGGCCGGGAGTTCTTCTCAGAAGAAAAACGCCATTGCACCTTTCGCAACCTTCCGCTCGAACCAGGGGTGCCCGCCTACGAACTCACCAATACGTGCCTGCAGGGCCGGTACCAGATCGAAAAGGAAGTGCTGACCGATCCGTGGCGAAACGTGGTGTTACAGAAGATTCGCTTCTTGCCGCTTCAGGGAAATCTGGGCGACTACCGCGTGTATGCGCTGCTGGCTTCGCATCTGGCTAATTTCGGATATGGCAATACCGGCTGGGCAGGCGATTACAAGGGGAAGGCGATGCTGTTTGCCCAGCGCGATTCCTGCGCGCTGGCGCTGGCGTGCTCCGCTCCGCTGCTCAAACGTTCCGTCGGATTTGTCGGCGAATCGGACGGCTGGCAAGACCTGTCCCAGCATTTCCAGATGACGCGGGAGTACGACCGCGCGGAAAACGGAAACGTCGCGCTGACCGCTGAAATCGACCTCGCCGCCTGTAACGGCGAGTTCATCCTCGCGCTTGGTTTTGGCGGAATCTGGGCGGAAGCCGGTCAGCAAGCCATCTCTTCCCTGCTCACTTCTTACGAAGCGACCCGCAAGGATTACGTCTTTCACTGGCAGAACTGGCAGCGGACGCTGAAGAAGCTCGACCAGAAGCCGCGGGAAAAGGATTTGTACCGGGCCAGCGCGGCGGTTCTCCGCGCGCACGAATCCAAGGACTTCATCGGCGGGATCATCGCCAGCCTCTCCATTCCCTGGGGCTTCAGCAAGGGCGACGAGGACCTCGGTGGTTACCACTTGATCTGGCCACGCGATCTGGTCGAGAATGCCGGCGGATTGCTGGCCGCGGGCGCTCACGACGACGCCCTCCGGGTGCTGCATTATCTCGAGGCCACTCAGGAAGCCGATGGACACTGGGCGCAGAACATGTGGCTGGATGGCCGTCCCTACTGGAGCGGCTCGCAGATGGATGAAACCGCTTTCCCGATTTTGCTGGTCGATCTGCTGCGCCGCGAATCGCCTCGCTGCTTCGGTGACAGCCGTCGCTGGTGGCCGATGGTGCGCAAAGCAGCGGCATTCATCGTTGCCAACGGACCCGTTACGCAGCAGGACCGCTGGGAAGAGGAAGGCGGCTATTCACCTTTCACCCTGGCCGCCGAAGTCGCTGCCCTGCTGGTTGCCGCCGATCTCGCGCAGTCGATGGGCCAGTCTCAGCCTGCCGAGTTTCTGCGCCAGATCGCCGACACCTGGAACGACAACATCGAACGCTGGACGTACGCGGTGAACAGCGATCTCGCCCGGCAGGTCGGAGTCGAAGGTTACTACGTGCGCATCACGCCGCTGGATGGAGACGGAGCCGCATCGCCCCTGCAAGGATTCGTTCCCATCAAGAATCGGGCCATCGGCAAGTCGAATGCGCCGGCGGTGGAGATCGTCAGTCCGGATGCGCTGGCTCTGGTGCGCTTCGGCCTGCGTGCGCCCGACGATCCGCGAATGCTAAACACGATCAAGGTCATCGACGAACTGCTGCGCGTAAACCTTCCCCAAGGTCCAGCCTGGTACCGCTACAACTGCGACGGCTATGGAGAACACGAAGACGGCTCTCCGTTCGACGGCACCGGGATCGGCCGCCCCTGGCCGCTGCTGACCGGTGAACGCGCTCACTACGAACTGGCCGCTGGACGCATCGCTTCCGCCGAGGCCTTGTTGGGCGTGATGGAAAATTCGACGGGAGCGAGCCGCCTCATTCCCGAGCAAGTATGGGACACGGCCGATATCCCGGAGAGCGAGTTGTTCACAGGCAAAGCATCGGGGTCGGCGTGCCCGCTGGTGTGGGCCCATTCCGAATACATCAAGCTGCGCCGGTCGCTGGTTGACGGCAAGATTTTTGACCAGCCTCCTCAAACTGTGGAACGTTACTTAGTGAAAAAAGTCTCCGCGACCTACTTCAACTGGCGTTTCAACAATAAGCCGCGCACAATGCCGGGCGGAAAGACGCTGCGGATTCTGATGATGGAATCCGCCCTGGTGCACTGGAGCTTCGACAACTGGCAAAACAGTCAGGACAGCGACTCCAACGACAGCGGATGGACTCTTCAGCATGTTGATCTGCCGACAGAAACTCTTGCCGCAGGGCGCCAGATCATCTTCACGTTCTACTGGAAGGGCGCGTCCCACTGGGAGGGCCGCGACTTCACCGTCACGGTCGAGTAGACCACCGATGTACGGTCGAAAGCCTGCGCTCGACCAGCCGGACAAGCCCCGCCGCCATTTGCCAGACATCGCACAACTTCGCGGCCGTTCTTCCCCACCTCCGGATTGCCGGCAAATCGTCCGAGATCGCCGCATAGTCCTTTCGGGGACGAAGGAACTGTAATGTCTTTTCCGCTTCAACCGATCTAGGTCCGGAGAGGAAGAAGGACCTCCAAAATGAAATCTGCAACTCGATCCCTGTTCAGCTGTGCGGCAATGTTCACTTTGATGAGTGGTTTCTTAAGCAGTGCACAAACGGTCCCCGCCAAGAGGCCTACCCCACAAAACCACGTGCTGGCAAACTATGGAAAGCTTCCTCTGACTTTTGAAGCGAACCAAGGACAAACCGACCCGCGCGTAAAATTCCTTGCCCATGGCCACGGTTACTCCGTGTTTCTCACCTCGGGACAGATGGTGCTCGATCTTCGGCCGTCAGCGGTGACGGTGAATGCGGGCAAGAATAGCGCGGCTGCGAACCAGAAGGCGACCGACGCCGTGATTCAGATCAACATGGTGGGCGCCAACCCGAATCCCAAAATGGTGGGAGAAGAACTCCAGTCCGGGAAGGTGAACTACTTCATCGGCAAGGATCCGAAGAAGTGGCAAACCAACGTTTCCATTTACAAACAGGTTCGTTATAAGGATGTCTATCCGGGAATCGATCTTGTCTATTACGGCAACCAGTTGCGCGTCGAGCACGATTTTGTGCTCGCGGCGGGCGCCGATCCCAGGCTGGTTGAGATGGAGGTCAAAGGCGCGGATGGTCTGAGCGTCGCTGCGAACGGCGATCTGGTTCTACAGAAGGCCAGCGACGAAGTGCGGCTTCTGGCTCCCGTCCTGTACCAGGAATTTCACGGGATGCAGGTACCCGTCACCGGCGGGTATAGGGTGAGCAATTCGACCCATGTCTCGTTCACGGTGGGCGCCTATGACAAGACCAAGCCGTTGGTAATCGACCCCGTACTCGTGTATGGCACGTTCCTCGGCGGCCTGGCAGACGATGAGGGCGTGGGCATCGGCGTGGATAGCAATGGCAGCGCCTACGTTGTTGGCTGGACGCAGTCCAGCAACTTTCCGTTAGCGGGACAGAATGGTCCGCCTCCGGGTGGTCAGAGCGGATTCGTGGCCAAGCTTGACGTCAGCGGCTCCAGCCTCATCTACGCCGACTACGTCGGTGGCAATTCCGAAACCAATCCCAGTGCCATGGCGCTGGACAGCTCCAACCACGTCTTCCTCACGGGTTATACCTATGCCTCGGATTTCCCGACGGTGAATGCTTACCAGGGCACCCAACCGGGAAGCCCAAGTGGCTTCATCACTGAGATTTCTGCCGACGGATCCGCGCTCCTGTACTCCACCTACCTGGGCGGCAGCGGCCCGAATTATCCCTCCAGCGTGGGCCTCGACGGTAGCGGCAATGTTTACGCGGCCGGCACCACTTACTCTCTGGACTTTCCGGTGGTCAACGCCTTCCAGGCGACCGCTTCAGCCAATTCGCAGGGATACTTTGGCTCGTACGGGTTCCTGACCAAGATCGCCACCGATGGCTCGGCGCCAGTGTTTTCCACTTACTACGCAGGCAGCGCGAACGTAGTCGAGAGTTGCTACTACGGGCCTTGCTGGCCCGCTCCCTACACTTCGATCGCTGGAGTGGCGGTGGACGGCAGCGGCAATGCCTATGTCTCCGGAACTACCAACACTTATGATTTCCCGGTAACCGATGGGGCCTATCAAACCACGAATGCCACAGACTACGACCCGCAAATCGGGTTTGTCGGCGAGTTCAGTTCCTCGGGGATTCTCGTTTATTCCACCTACTTCGCAGCCGTGGAGAGCAATTACGACTTCGGTATCAGCGCTATTGCCGTGGACACGGCCGGCTCCGCCTACATCGTGGGATATATCGAACCGGGCACCGGCGCGTTTCCTTATACCACTCCGAACCTGTGCGACCCCACGCAATCAGGTTGCAGTTGGGGATTCATCACCAAGTTTGATCCGACGGGATCCTTTCTGGTCTACGCTACGAATCTGGCGGCCAACGTCGACGCATGGCCGCAGTCGCTCGTGGTGGACGCCAACGGTGACGCCTATGTATTCAGCGCTTCCGGAGGGGGTGACCAAACTTTTCTGGCGAACCCGATCGAAACCTACACCAATGAGGAAGATGTTCTGATCCAGGAACTCGATCCGACGGGCGCGACTCAGCTCTTCAGCACCTTCCTCGGTGGCAATGGTCAGGACTACCCCGGGGGAATCGCTGTCGACTCCGCAGGGGCCATGTACATAGCGGGATACACCAACTCTTCCGACCTTCCGGTAACTGCGGCGGCTCTCCAGAACACTCTCGGCGGGAATTACGATGCCTTCGTGGCCAAGATCGGCACCGCCGCGGCTCCGGCGGTGGCGCTCAGCCCATCCCTGATTCAATTCTCGATTCGCCCGGTCGGGTCGGTGAGTCAGGCGAACACCTCGCTGCTGCGCAACATGGGCAGCGCGCCGCTGACGATTTCGAACGTCACCACCAGCGGAGACTTCTCGAGCAACAGCACGTGCGGCAGCGGCGTAGTGGCCGCCGGCACGTGCACATTTTCGGTAACCTTCACGCCCACCGCGCCCGGACCGCGCTTCGGTTCCATCATGATCGAAGATGCCGGCGCGGGTTCGCCGCACTTCATCAACCTGGTGGGCAACGGCGCCACTGCCGTCGCGGACCTGTCACCGGCCAGCCTCGCGTTCCCGAGTCTGCAGATCAACCAAACCAGTGTGGCGCAGAGCGCATCCCTGACCAACAACGGCAACGCCACGCTGGTGATCAGTAGCATTGCAATCAGCGGCGACTATGCCGAGACGAACAACTGCCCGGCGTCGCTGGGCATTGGCTCCAGTTGTCAGTTTCAGGTGACCTTCACTCCGACCGCTGGGGGCGCGCGCAATGGCACGTTGAGCATTACCGACAACGCTCCCGGCAGCCCGCACACCGTCGCTTTGACCGGCAGCGGATACGTGACGACGGCGACGGTTACACCTTCGTCCCTTTCGTTCGGCACGCAGATGGTGGGCACGACCAGTACGGCTCAGTCCCTGGTCGTGACCAACACGGGGTCGAATCCCATCACTGTTTCGGCGATAACTCCGACCACGGATTTCGCCGAGACCGACAACTGTACGGCCGCTCCGGTGGCGGTCGAGGGTTCGTGCACGATCAACGTAACCTTCTCTCCCTCGGTGGGAGGAGTTCGCAACGGGACGGTGACCATGAGCGACAACGCTCAGGGGAATCCGCATGTTGTCAATGTCAGCGGCACTGGATTGGCAGCCGTTGCCCAACTCAGCGCCTCCAGCCTCAGCTTCACGGCGCTCAGCGTCGGCACTACGAGCAGCGCCCAGACCATCACCGTAACCAATTCGGGCAACGGCACCCTCAGCGTCGCCAGTGCTCAGGTAACCGGCGATTTTGCCCAGACCAACAACTGCACCACGGTCGCTGCCAATGGCGGAACCTGCGCCATCCAAGTGACCTTCACGCCCAGTTCCTCCGGTACTCGTACCGGAACTCTCACTCTCACCGATTCAGCTGCCGGCAGTCCGCAACTGGTCACGCTCGCCGGCTCCGGCATCGACTTCAGCATGCCGTCCTCCGGCGGTTCGTCCACGATCAAGGCGGGCGCCACCGCGACCTACCCGATGTCGATCAGCCCGGTCGGCGGAACTTTCTCCAGCACGGTGACGCTCGCATGCGCCGGTGTTCCGGCGTTCTCGACCTGCGCCGTCAGTCCCGCCTCCGTGACGCCCGGCGCCAGCGCGGCGGCGGTCACCGTCACCATCAAGACAACCGGCACTACCGCGCAACTTTCTGCTCCCGGAGCTGTGCAGCCCACCATGCTGGCTTGGGGGACGCTGACCACGGGCCTCGGCCTGCTGGGTATGTTCGGTATGTTCGTCGTTGGCGCCGGAGCAGGACGAAAGCGCGCGAACATCTTGCTGTTGCTCGTTCTGATGGGAGTCATCCTCTGGACCGGATGCGGCACCAGCCACACAACTCCGCCTCCCCCTCCAGCAGGAAACGCCACTCCTCCGGGCACTTACACCGTTCTGGTAATCGGAACTTCCGGCAGCATGCAACACTTCACTTCGTTCACTTTGATCGTGCAATAGGCAAGTATGTAGCAATCACCAAGGGCGCTTCGATAGAAGCGCCCTTTTTTCTTTCTTCAGCCGACCGCTCGCGCCCGACACTGCTAAACTTTCCCTGCCAACAAACTTCCATTCGAGGCAACATGCGCATTCTTAGCCGGTTTGCTATGGTCGTACTGATGAGCGTTCTGACCGCATCCCAGACTCTGCCCGCACCTCAGGCCATCACTGATCCGAAACAAATCACGTCCAAGCCCGATGCCCGGGTGGAGAAGAATCTTTCCATTGAGAAGCTTTATATGACGCGACAGGTGGGCGGCTCGACCTGGTCGCCGGATGCCTGGTCGCCGAATGGAAGGACGGTAGCCTTCGTCAGCAACCTGAGTGGCCGCAATAACATTTGGCTGGTGCCCTCCGAAGGTGGATGGCCGATGCAACTCACGGTGAGCGATCAGCGCCAGACCAGCCCCACCTGGTCACCCGACGGCAAGTGGATCGCCTACATGTCCGACTATGACGGCGACGAGCAATGGGATATTTTTCTGGTTTCGCCAAAGACCGGGCAGGTCGTGAACCTGACCAACACGCGCGAGATCTCGGAGGAAAGCCCTGCGTGGTCGCCCGATGGGCGCTATCTCGCCTACATGGTCAAGCCGAAGACGTCGTCCGTGTTCGAGATTGACGTTTACGACACGGTCATGCGCGAGGTGAAGCACCTGACCACCGGCACCGCCCAAGACCGCATGAACGTCGCCCCCATCTGGTCAGCGGATGGCAAGTTCATTGTCTACACCCAGGAACAGTCGAAAGGGACGGACTCGAATTTGTTTCTGGTCGAGGTTGCGAGCGCCCAAAGCACGCTGCTGACGCCGCATGAGCGTGAATCCACATTCTCGGCCAACGACGTTTCGCCCGACGGCAAGAGCGTTCTGGTTACCTCCAACGCCGGCAACGGCTATGACAACGTTGGCTTGCTCGACATCGCCAGCAGGAGAATCCGCTGGCTTACACAGGAGAAGTGGGCAATCTCTCGCGAGAGTTTCTCTCCTGACGGCAAGTCCCTGGCCTACACCGCAAACGTGGACGGCAACACCGACATGTACCTGTACAACATCGCATCCGGAAAAGCGCGAGCCCTTTCGCTGCCCAAAGGGGTGAACTACGCTGCTGGCGGACCTTCGCCCTTCACTCGCGACACGTCACGGATGCTTTATTACCATACGGGCGCGGCCGCTCCCGGCGATTTATGGGTCTATAACATAGCTGAGGGCAAATCGCATCAACTTACATATTCGCTGGTCGGCGGCGTGCGCTCCGACGACATGGTCGAGCCTCACCTGGTTCACTATCCCAGCAAAGATGGTAAGTGGACGATCTCCGCGTTTGTCTATGTGCCCTACAACTTGCCGCGCAACGGCGAGCATCCCGCCATCGTCTACGTTCACGGCGGCCCCACGGCGCAGACCATGAACACGTTCAATCGCTTCGTCCAGTACATGGCCAACCAGGGCTACATTGTGATTGCGCCCAACTACCGCGGGTCGACTGGATACGGAAAGGAATTCCAGCAGGCGAATCTTTTCGACATGGGCGGCGGCGATTTGCAGGATGTGCTCGCGGCCGCCGACTGGATCAAACAGACCGGTTACGTCGACCCTAAGAAACTAATTCTGATGGGCGGCAGTTACGGCGGCTATATGACCATGATGGGAGTAACCAAAGCTCCAGAGCTGTGGGCAGCGGGGGTTCCGATTGTGCCATTTGTCAACTGGTTCACCGAGATTCAGAACGAAGACCCCGTGCTGCAGCAGTCGGACCTTGCCACCATGGGCGATCCCGAGAAAAACAAAGCCTTCTACGAAGATCGTTCGCCCATCAACTTCGTGGACAAGATCAAGGCGCCGCTGTATTTGTTGGCAGGCGGCAACGATCCCCGTTGCCCCAAGGAAGAAGCGCAGCAGGTGGTGGACGCGGTCAAGAAGCGCGGCGGGGTGGTCGAATATAAAGTCTATGAGAACGAAGGCCACGGCTTCGCGAAAGTCGAAAACCAGATTGACGCGTACAAGCGCGTGGCTGACTTTCTGAAAGCGCACGTCCCTCCGGCGGATTGCAGTTGCTCGTTGAACCAGTAGCACGCTCTCTAGAGACGCGGCTTGCCGCGTCTCTAGCAGCGGAGACGGGGCAAGCCCCGTCTCTACATAAACGATTCTTACGCAGATTCCGCCGAATGCCGCGCGGCGCGGTGCTTCTTGGCCGCTTCCAGCCGCAGCATCAGCATGTAGAGCACGATCCCGACGTTGACCACGATAATCAATAATCGAAACCAGGTGGGATGCCGCAACAGATCGGCCGCCTCAAACGGGATGTAGATGGCGCCCGAGGCAAACGCCAGCCATTCCGCCCAGGGACGGACGTACCACAATCCGTAGGCCTCGACGAATCGAAGGGTCACATAGACCACCGCCACCACGGCGATCTTCCACAGCCGCACATCGCTGAGCCGATGCACCAGTTCGATGAAGATGCCAAAGAAATGGTGATGATGATGAGCACTAACGTGAAGAAATTCCAGGAGGCTCTCCGCCACTCCCCAGATGTCCTTGTGCCGCATGGAGAACAATCCGAGGCCGGCGAGAACGACGATGATCCCTTTGGTGAATTCAACGGTGGCGACCGTGCGCACGCCTTTGATGTGTCCGGGATCGTCGATTCTGGGATGCATGTCGAAGGTGCGCACTAGCGAGCATTCTAAAGCGCGGCCCCTAAAGGGGCTCTGGATTTCGAACAACTTGTGGTATCGCTAAAGCGATACCCTGATACGAAGCTCCTGCTACGAAGCTGCGGCTACGAAGCTCCTTATTCTCAAGTTCGCTGGCGGACGCTCGAGCGCAGCTCCTCGACGATCTCCAAAGCGGCTTTGCGGGCGGCGTCATTCTGGGTCACGTCGAAAGAGATCGCCCCGACGCGCGCGTGGCCTCCGCCACCATAGCGCTCGCAGACCTTGGCCAGATTGACGGTGGGCTCGCGTTTCGACCACGGGTTCGACCCGACCGAAATCTTTACCCGGAACGAACTTTTGCTCAGGCCAACGCTGTAGACCGAATCGGGATGCAGATAGTACGGGATGAATTTGTTATAGCCTTCGAGGTCCAGGTCGGTGATATCGAAAAAAACCGTGCCGTCTTTTTCTTCCGTGCGCTGCCGCAGAATGTCGACGGAACGCTGGTGGCGCTCCAGCAGCGGCGGCAAGACCGCGGCGACGAAAGGCTCCTCAAGAATCTGAGCCAGGGGACGGTAGGCGAGCAGAGGGATCAACCGCTTGACGAAGTCCCGGTCGCTCGAGGCTTCGATGGCCATGGTCAGCATCATGGCCGGCGCTTTCATTTCCACCGCCGACTTCGCGTCTTCGTACATGGCGCCGTCGACGATGTCGGTCCAATGGAGCAGTTCCGCGACCGGGCGCGGATCGAAGCCGAAGCGTTGTTCCGCGATCATCGCAATAAAACTTGTGCAGGACTTGAACGCCGGATCGTAGAATTTGCGATTGCTCTGGTCCCGCTCAAAGTGGGCGGCATCGGCGGGGGAAAGAAATGCGCTTTCGTGGTGATCGAACCACCAGGTGATGGTGGGCGAACTGGAGTACTTGAAATCGACGATGGCATTCTCGTCGCCGTCGAACTGCCGCTCGTCGAACAGAGCGCCCGCCCGGTGCAGCAGGCCGGAGTATACGAAATCCACGTCGCCGCGGATTCGTTCCCGATAGAAACGGCAGAACAGGGCTGCCGACGAAGCCCCATCAAAACACTTGTCGTGATAAAAGACTCGCACTCGCAAAATTGGCTTCCTTACCCGTTTCCCGGGGCGTGCAGGGAAAAACAATTAGGGTTGCTGGTTTGGAGAATTATGTCAAGGAGGATTTGATCTTCGCGCCGCCCCATTCGCCGGGATTCGTCTTGCATCACTTCTTCCGGCGCCTGATCTTGAAGTCGAAACTGACCACTCCGTTCTGGTCGCGCAGCGCTACGATCGAAATATTCTTGGCCACGTTGTACTCCACCTGGATGATCTGCTGGTTCGAAACCGAGACGTTGGTGCTGTAGGTGAGAGTGAGATTGCGGGCCACTTGCTGCTCGACGGTAACCTGCGGCCCGTGAACCACGTTGGTTTCACTGGCCAAGCCCTGGGGATCGATCTTGACCCGGCTGGCTCCGAACAAGCGCTGCAGGCGGCTGTTGACGGTGCTGTTGAGAGCCTGGTTGATCAGCAGGTTGGAGGCCTCTCCGCCAAATCCAAAGGATGATCCGCTCGAGGCCGCGGCCGCCGACTCTTCCTGCGTGCGGCCGAGCGCCAACAGGGCAATCACGTCGGCTTCGGGAAGCTGAGGCTCAGACTGCCAGGTGGGTTTCAAGCCGCTGGGTACGCTGGCGTCACCGCGAAGTTGCACGGTGATGTCGTAGTCGCGTACTCGCGTGGTCGCCGTCAGGTCGATGATTGGCTGCGTCTTGGCCGGATTCGCAAAGGTAACATCACCGCGCTCAAGGTGATACTTGGTTCCGTTGAAAGATATATCTCCTTCCAGAACCTCCACCCTTCCCAAGATTGCCGGACGGTCGGCGGTGCCCCGCAGCCTAAGGTCCGCATTTCCAGAGAGCCTGGCGATGGCGGTTTGCATTTGCAGCTCGGGAGTCGTCACCACATGAACATCGAGCTTAAGGCGGCTCTGCAAACGATCGCTCTCGCTCAATACGACCACTTGTTTGCTCTTCTCGATGTAAGCGCCGAAATCGAATCCGGGAGTAACGGCCAGCTTGGTGACCAGCACGTCACCGCTCAGCAGGACGGAATTGGCGCTGCCGGTCAGCCGCAGATCGGCGTTCGCAGTGGAGCTTACTCCCGGGGGATAACGCAGCCGAACATCATGCGCCGTCGCGCCCAGATCGAGCAGGAGTGCGCCGGTTTGATAGGTTGCGGAACCGGTAAGGGCGACCGTGCCACCGCCGGTCGTGCCGGTCAGTTTCTCGATCTGGATGCGGTTGCGATCGAAGCGCAGCACGCCATTCAAGTCGCTTAAGCCACTGGGAAAGTCGTTGTGACTGACGAAGGTGTTTTTCATCTCCAGACGACCTTGCAGCACGGGCTGCGCCAGTGAACCACCTGCGTTCAGATTGACTCCCAAAGTGCCCCGCGCCAGAATCTTGGGGTTGAGCGACTGCAACAGCGTCATGTTGACCGAGCCCTCCAGACGGAGGTCGATCTCTTGCGCGCCGCTCAAATGAGCCCGGCCGTGGGCCGTGAAATCGGTTCCGCTTCCCGCCAGGTGGAGGCTTTCGAGCAGCAAGGTTTGATCCGCGACTTCGAAGCGGATGGGTTCGACATTTTGTACCTGTACGTTGCCGACCTCGGCGCTGAACGACTGGACTTCGGCGGCCACTTTCAAATCGCGCGGAGTGCGCAGCGGGCCGCGAACCTGGAGCGTCCCCCCCACGGTCGAGTGTCCCGTGATCTTTCCCGGCAGGTAAGCGCGAAGCAGCGAATCGGCGTCGAGATGACGGAAGGCCAGATTCAGATCCGCGGGAAAGCCGTCGTCCAACCCGATGCTTCCCGCCAGGGTCAACTCGGCGCTCTCGGAGCCTGAGTGCGCGAAGTCTGAGTGCGCCTTGAGATCGAGTTGCCGGTCGTGCGTGACCGCATCGACGTACAAATCTCCGGCGCGCTCCTTGTCCAGGGCGAGATCCTTGAAATGAACGTGAGCTTCGAGCGAAGGCTGCTTGACAGTTCCGCTCGCTCGCACCATAAAATCGGCGACGCCATCCGCCGTGAACCGGCTCGTCTGCAAGCGCGGGAACCGGGAGAGATCGAAGTTGCGACCCGACAGGCTCACGCGAAACTGCTGGTTTGACGTACCGACACTCGACGTACTGACGGCGACGCTCCCCGAAAGGGGAGCGCCGTAGGCACTGGCATCGATGTTGTTGAATTGCAGTTCGCCCCCGGCCAGGCGAAGATCGCTCTTCAACCACGGAACCCGCACTCCGTAGACGGTGCCATCGTGGAGATCAAGGCGTCCATCCCCGTGCGGATTGGTGCGTGTGCCCGAAACGCTGGCCGATAGATTCAGCGTGCCGGTGAGCGGCTGAGCAACTCCGGCCCATTGAACCAACTCGGCGACGTCGGCGTTGCGGAGGTCAAGGTGCAGAGTAAAAGGCGCGCCTTCCAACAGTTCGCCCCCAGCCAGCGCGGTGCTGGCGTCGAAATGCGCCGTGGTGTGGCCGTGAATGAGGGAACCATTGCGCGCGGCAAGATTATCGGAGGAGTACTGGAGGGTGGTGGTGAGTGCGTCCCAGTGAACCTCTCGCGAGGGGACTCGTTCGGTCGCAGGCAAGGTCGTGTCAACGTCGTAGACCTCGAGATTTCCGTTGACCGAAAGCGCGGAGAGTCTGCCGCTCGCGTTGCCGGTGAAGTTTGCCCAGCCATGAACGGCAAAGGGCAAATCCGGTGACCCGTACGCCGCTTGGAGCAACGGTGTCCACTCCTTCAGGTTGTGGCTGGTGAACGAAAAGCGCAGGGATGAAGTCGCGGACAGATTGCCGGTGGCGTTGATTTCAGAAGCAGTTGTGGTCAGGTGAAATTGGCTCACTTCCAGCTCATCGCTCGATCCGCGATAGACGGCATCAATCTGGCCGCGCACGGGAATCTCTTTCGGGGCCGGCGTTAGCGGCGGCGCAACCCCAAGGTTCAGACGAGTCTCCGCCTCGCGGATCGAACCCACCCAGACCATCTCAACCTTGCCGCTCGCACTTCCGGAAAAGTCGAGGCGATCCAGCGGGAGCTTGGTTGAACTCAGAAGTTCCAGGCCGGGAAGCAGCGGAAAGCCCGCGAATTGCAGGCGCACCGAGCCGCGCTGAAGGCTCGCGGGGGGGACGGGTCCTGTCCCATGACGCGCTGGAGCCGGCGAGGGCGAACTCTGCCAGTTCGTCACCTCAACATCGCCCAGCAGGTCGCCTCCGAACAGGTTCGCCTTGATCGAGGAAACGCGGAGGCGCTCCGGGGTAATGGAAAACCCTGCGTTGATACGGCCATTCCGCGTCGAAAGCTTCCCATTCGACCATTCGATGTCTTTGGCCTGCGCCGTTGCTTCGGAGGAAAAACCCCGCAGGCTCCAAGAACCTTTGCCCTCGAACTGGACCGTACCTCTCCGGACGGTACCGGTACCGACCTGCCCCTGCCCACACAGGGACGCGAGTTCAGCCAGATCGGCGAGGCCATGATATTCGCCGCTCACCTGGGGGTTGTGAAAGTCCTGCAGGCGGCCCGCGAAATGAATTTCAGATTTTCCGGAGGTCACCGTCAAACTGCTGATGTCGGCGTGTCCGCGGGCGAGAACCAGCGAAGCATCCGCCCCCCACGCCAGCAAGGGATACGGTTTGAAACGCGTGGCGACGCTTCCCACCTCCAACCGGGCTTCGTACTGCCGCCGCAGCAAGGAGTAGTTCATCAGCAGAGCCAGGTCGTGGGCGTCAAAATCGAGCGGTATTTTCTTGTCATCCCACAGCACCTCGCCGCGCTGCACTTCGATGTGCGCGACCGAAAGCGAGAACAGTTGCTCCACCGGCCCCACGGAGGAATGACTTGAGAAACGGCTCAGCTGCGGCGCGGGAATGTTGGTGCCGCCATCGGGATAGACAATGACGTGAGCAACCGGATGATCGAGTACCAGAGAATGCAATCTGATGGTCGTGCTGAGCAGCGAAATGACTTTGATTTCCGCCTGCAGGCGCTCGACCCGCAGAAATGGGACCTGGTCCGAAGCTTCGCGACCGTGGACGGTGAGGTTGCGGGCATCCACGCGCAGGCGAAACGGGATGATGTGAAATTCGCCGAGTTCGACGCGGCCGCCCGTGATTTTCTCCAGCGATGCGATCACCCGGCGGCGGACCAACTGTTGAAAGGAATCCGTCGTGACGTACCAGGCGAGCAGGCTCAATCCAATCAGGCTAAAAACGCAAAACCCCAGGAAAAGATGCCACAGGATGCGCCGGCGCACGGGAGGAACGGGCTCGTTCGATTGGTCGGTCGATGGTTCGGTCAACGGTTCCGCTCTCCGGCACTGGATTCAGGAGTCAGGATCTGGCTCCCAGAGCGCAGACTTGCCAGCCATCCCGAGAGCAGTTCGTTCATCTTTTGTTCGGCCAGCAAATCCTTGATTCGGCCAAAAACTTCGGTCAGTGGTGTGGCGCGACTACCGGCGCGTTCCATTTGCGGCAGCAACTGATCGCGGTAGTACGTCTCCACCGCCTTCTGATCGATCTGGATTGCGGGCCGCAGCCGGTCTTCCACGAGTTTCATCAGCTGGATCTGGTCGCCCAGGCGTTTTTCCAGCCAGCTTTGGGTGAGCCCATACCGTTGCAACTGGGCGCGCCATCCCTCGTCAGTGGCACAATTCGGCTGGAGCTTGCGGACCTGGTTGCGCAACTCGGCAACGCGGGTAGCGACCTCACCGGCAGCGGCTGGTTGAGATGGCCGAACCTGTTCCCGCAATAGTTCCTGATCGATCAGACGATCGAGGGCTGCGTTGCGCTCGGCCGCGGTGTACGAGTCCGGATCGCGGGCATTCGAAAAGGCTTCGAAGGCTACTTCCTGTTCCCAATCGCTCTGCAAGACCACATGTCCGTTCACCTTGCTGACCACCCGATCAACGACCTGACCGGCTTCGGACCAGGCCGCCAGCACCAGGCTCAACGCCATCAGCAGCGCGGCGTGTTTGCCGAGCTCCATCATTTCGAATTTAATGGCCAGCATTTTCATCAGAAAGACTGTCCGACGCTGAAAGAAAAGTTGAAATGTCCGGCGTGTCGCACCACAAACGGCGGGACACACCGTCCAGCCGTGATGGCGGTGCAAGTGCTAAAGGCCGGCGGATTCAAATTGTATCCGAAGTCAAAGCGCAACGGGCCAATCGGCGTCTGGTAGCGGACTCCCACGCCAAGCGCATGGGAAGCATAGTTGTACTTGCATAGCCCCTGCAGACAGAACTGCTGGTCGGGCTGGCGCAGGCGTCCGAGGCTGGGGAGCATCTCCTGCGGCCGCGCAAACACATTGCCCATATCGTGAAAAATCGTGAAGCCGACGCTTTCCAGAAGGTAGGGCACGGTGACGTTTGGGAAACGCATTTCCAGACTATTGAGGAACACGGCGCTCCCACCGACGGGAAATCCGGTGGTCGGGTCGCGGGGTCCTGCCTGATTTAACCCGAATCCGCGATGGGAGTTGCCCCCTCCGCTGTAAAAACGCTCCGGCAGCGGAATCAGGGATTGACCAGTCGCAGCCGGCTGCGATGGGTCCAGCACCACCGTGCTTCCCAAAGGGTTTTCAATCCCGATGCTGGTGGAACGGGCGAAGACAAACCCTTGCCCCGTGCTGCGATTGCGAAAGAAGGTGTGATAGGTGGAATTCTTGCCCAGCACCCGGCTGAAGTTGGCTTCCGAGCCAAAATAGCCGGCGGCAACGCCGCCCTCGAGCGTGGTATAGCTGCCGCGAGTGCTTTCCAAGTCGTTATCGCGACGGTTACGAATGTAGAGAAAATTAGGAATGCCTACCCGGGTGGGCGTGGAGAGAAGCGGAATGAGGTTGGAGGTGACTTCAATATTGCTGGCCTCCACGCGGCGATAACTGAAACGGTAGGCAAACGTCGTCAGCTCGCGGTCCTCTTTCTTGTACAGCACCTGCAAGACTTGCAAAGTACCCTCAAGGCGTTTCGAGGTGAAGGTGGAAACATCCACGGTGTTGTCGTAAAGCGCAGTGGCGGTGAAACGAAGCTTGTTGTGGTTCAGCAGCTGGGGAACGTCGAAGCTAATCAACCCTCTCTGCTGCAGTCGGCTGAGGTTTCCCTTCAGGGTTAGGGTCTGGTGGCGGCCACCCAAGTTGACGCGGCTGACACCCAACGACACTCGCGGGCTGACGCCAGTCTTGCCTAGCGGTTGATTGGTCCCGGCCGAGGGCTGTCCCGTCTGAAACTCGAAACCGATGCCGTAATCGAAGGTGTAGCGGTCCGCCTCGCGCGCCGTGACCAACACGTTCTTGCGCGATTCGGTGCCCTCCGGGTTCTGGATAGCTGTGTCCACCTGCTTGAAAAGCCCGAGGTCGTAGAGCCGCCGCTGGCTTTCCAGCATGTCCTGCTGGCTCAGGGGCGCGCCCGATTGCACCTGCATTTCCCGGCGAGCGACTCCGGCCCGGGTGTAGTGCAGGCCATCGAGAAAGACTCGATTGACAAAAAATTGTTCGCCTTCGTGAATCGTGAAAGTCACACCCACGCGCGGCGAGTCGTCGGTTGACGAAACCGGAAGGTAGGCGACGTCGACGGTGGCATTGGGAAAACCATTATCGAAATACTTGCCCAGGATCGTGTCCCGGTCATCGGCCAGGCTCGATTCGTCAAAGCCTTGTCCTTCCGCGGTTTGAAGTTCGGGGAGTTGTTCCTGCGGAAGCGTGTAGCTGCCCTCAATGCGAACCCACGCCACACGCGTCTGCGGGCCTTCTTTGATGGTGATCTGAATGGCCAGCAGAGATGGATCCTTCTGGTAGTTGGTGACGAGTTTGCTGCCGATTCCCGCCTGCCGGTAACCGCTCGCCCGATAGAGGCTCCCGATACCCCGCACATCCTCTTCGAGCAGCACCTCGCTGTAGCGCCCGTGACTGAACAGGCGTCCGGCGGGTTGGTTCTGCATGCGTGCACGAATCAGATCGCCGGGGAAAAAGTGATTGCCGGAAATGCGAATGGCAGCGAGTTTGTGGCGGTCGCCGGGATTGACGGCGTAAACCACCTGCAAACTCTTGCCGTCGGGCGCGCTGTGCTGGCTCACGCTGACGGTGGCCTCGAAGTAACCAAGCGTCTGAAGCTGGTTCTGGAGGTTGCGGCGGCCTTCGTTGAGCAGATCGTCGTCGAGCGCGCCTTCTTCATAGACTGGCACCAGCCTCCGCAGCACGCGGTGGCTGAGTTTGAAACCGTCGGCGGAAATCTGCACCACCGGACCGCGATCCACTTTAAACGCGTAGTCGACCGTATTGCGTTCGGAACGGTAGGTCCGGCTGGCCACTTCGACTTGGGCGAGCAGACGGTTCTGCTTCTGATAGCGGGCGCGAATTCGTTGTAGAGCGCGCGTAATGCGATTCGAGACCACTGGGTCGCCCGGATGCAGGTGGGCAACCTCCTTGATCTCGGCTTCGGAGTACCCAGAATCGCCTTCCAGCGTAATCTCTCCGACCGCGGCCCGCGGCCCGCGGACGACATGGAAGGTCAGGTTGACCTGGTGCTGCTGCTCGTCGCGTTGGTCAGAAATGGTCACTCTCGACCTGTGAAATCCATTCTCTTCCAGCACTCGTTGGATGCCTGCGAGCGCGCGGTCCAATTTCTCTGGCGAGTAGAGTTCGCCGAGTTGCAGGCGGGTGGCGCTGGCCAGTTGGTTCGTGGAGGGATTGGTGGAGACACCTTCGATGATCACCATGCCCACGAAAAAATTGGCGACCGTAAGAAAGCGCAGCCGGACGCCGGTGGTTTCGGTGCGCTCCACTTCGGCCTGAATGTCGGAGAACCGTCCGGTGGCAAATAGAGCCCGCATCGCGAGTTGCAGGGTTTCGCGCGTGAGCGGCTCACCGATCTTGAGCGGCGTGGCCGCCAGCAGCGAAGCTACTTCATCCGGTGGCACGCCCGGCAACTCGATCTGATCGATGGCCAATCCGAGATAGGGTGCGATAGCTCCGAACTGTGCCCCGAGCTGCGAAGGCGATTCGGCGGATTGTTGCCCGGCGGGTGCCGAAGCAGCCGCCCAACCTGCCCCCTGCGCCAGCGCCAGCAGCAAAAGAAATGCCAGCCCAACCCGAGCGGCGCGCCTCGAGGGCGCCCGTCCCCACACGGGCAGAACCCTCTCCCGAAATTCAGGCCGGTCAACCATGAAACCTTTTGGGTTCGATGAATCGCAAAACCGCACACGTTGCTCGCAAGAACGAAGTTTGACGACCGGAACCTATAATACTGGTTAGCAAGGCCGGGAAAGGTAATCGCCAAGGTAATCGCTTTGGAAATGGACGACCGTTACTCGCGGCAGGTGTTGTTTCAGGAGATCGGAGCGGAAGGCCAGAAGAAGCTGGCGCAGTCGCGCGTGGTCATCGTCGGATGCGGCGCCACCGGTTCTGCGCTGGCCTCGTTGCTGGCGCGTTCGGGCGTCGGGACGCTGCGCATTCTCGACCGCGACTACGTCGAGCGTAGCAATCTGCAGCGGCAGTCGCTGTTCGACGAGAACGATGCGCGGGAATCCGTGCCTAAGGCAATCGCGGCGGCGCGGCAAATCGCACGCTTCAATTCGCAGATCCTCGTCGAGCCCCACGTCGCCGACCTGACCCCGGCGAACGTCGATTCCCTGCTCGGCGGCTGCGATTTGATCCTGGATGGTACCGACAATTTCGAAACCCGCTACCTCATCAACGACTACGCGTTGAAAACTTCCGTGACCTGGATTTACGCGGCAGGGGTCGGCAGTTATGCCGTAACCATGAACATCCTGCCCGGCGAAACCGCGTGCCTGGCCTGCATCTTTCCGGAATCCCCACGAGGGACCCTGGAAACTTGCGAGACGGCAGGCATCCTAAACTCCGCCGTGAACCTGGTGGCATCGCTTGTGGCGACCGAGGCATTGAAGTTTCTGGTGGGCGCCCGCTCCAAAATGCGGCGGACATTGCTTTCCTGGAATATCTGGACAAACGAGCGGGCCGAGTTGACGGCGACGCATCCGCGGGCTGGATGCCGGGCCTGCTCGGGAGACTTTGTCCATCTGGCCGGCGAAGGGCGGCCTCACATCACGCTGTGCGGCAGGAATTCCGTGCAGATCCACGAACGCGAGCGACCGGTGGACTTTGCCGAGTTGAGTACCCGGCTTCAGCCTCACGGCAGTGTTCGCCACAACGAGTTTGTGTTGAAATTCTGGCGCGAGCCGTACGAAATGACGCTGTTTCCCGACGGCCGCGCCATCATCAAGGGAACCACCGACACGGCCATTGCACGCAGTTTGTACGCTAGATACGTGGGGAACTAGGAACCGGTTGCCGCAGCGGTAAACCGCTCCACCCCATCACGCCAAGAGCGGGCGTGCTGGGGGTCCCGGCGCTGGGCCACCCAAAAGCGCCAAACGATTGCAGGTTGTGCGCAGCAGTTTTCACTAAGCTGACGCCGTGGTTTCGTTTGAATCTCAGCGGTTTGGCCGAGAGCGCCGCGAATCTCCGGGCATCCTGGCTGTCTTCGACGCAGCCGCAACTGGCCAGAAAACTGCACTTGCAACGCACAGGGAGACGGGGCAAGCCCCGTCTCTACAATAGATGTGTTCGTCCCCAGTGGAGGCAGTATGCGACCCTATTTGGTTCCGATGGCAGTAGTTCTGATGACGGTAGCGGCTTTGGGACAACAGCCGGTTCCTTACCCCGGCGCTTGCTTTTATGGATGCGGCCCGTTTATCCCGCTGGTGACCACGCCGGAGATATCCCTGCAAACGGTTTCGCCGAATCCGGTGGGTGCGAGCAACGCCACCTGGGGACTAATTGCCGGCGCGACCAACTCGACCCTCTCCGAGACTCAAGGATCGGCGAGTTCGGACAACACCGTGGCCGTGTGGTACCAGGGCGGCGGCGCTCCGCTCATTTCTTCGCAAATCCACCTGTGGCCGGAAACCATTGGACGTGAAGGCCACCCTGTACACGGCGGGATGCGCGAAGAGCATTTCCGTGAAGAACCTTCGCGTGAAGAACACGGCCCGCGCGCGGCAGCCCGCGGCGGCTGGATGTATTTCAGCGGACGGGAGTACACCGCCAGCGCGGCACAGGCAGCAAGCGCCGCGAAGGGCTTCAGGAAGGCGGCCCACGTCTATACCAACGAAGACGTCACCCGCCAGAATGACGCCAACGGAACGGTGAAGCACGACGGCAAGACGGAAAAGATGTAGAAGAGCGGCTTCTGGCTCTTAGCTCCTAGCTCCTGGCTCTTAGGCTCTCGGTCGCGACCTTGTCGTTGCGATCGGGAGCTTTTGTTTCTTGGTGGAGCATCCGCGTCTCCTTAAAAGCCAGACATTCTCGAATCCAATCTGTTATCTTCGTCGATTGATGTTCTCCACACATACCATGCAGGCGCCGCTCGGCGCCGAGGATGAGTGCCTCGATGCCTGACACTGCTCGGGTCGAAACTGCTCGACCGGAACCGTCTCGTCTCTACCGCTGGGCCGTGCTGCTGTTCGTGAGTCTGGCGATGGGCGGTAACTACTACATTTACGACAGCATTAACCCGCTGGAACGCATTTTCATCGACAAGCTGGGCTTTTCCGCCACGGCATTCGGCTGGCTCAACTCGTCCTATAGCGTGGCCGCGGTTTGTACATTGCTGATCGGCGGCATTGTCATTGACCGCATTGGCACCAAGAAGGCGATTACGTTTTTTGCCGGACTCTGCTTTCTGGGAGCCGCGCTCACCGCCGCGCGCGGGCGGCCCGGCGTGATGATCGCCGGTCGCACCGTGCTTGGTCTGGGCGCGGAATCGATGATCGTTGCGGTCACGACCGTGCTTGCCAAGTGGTTCAAGGGCAAAGAACTGAGCTTCGCCTTCGGCATCAACCTCACCATTGCCCGGCTGGCCTCGGTAGCGGCCGACAACTCGCCGACCTGGGCCCATTCGGTGTTCTACCCTCGCGGCCCGGCGGGCGAGCCGAGCTGGCAGGGGCCGTTATTTATCGCGGTAGGCGCCGGAGCGCTGGCCGTTCTCTGCTCGGGAATTTACTGGGTACTCGAAAGCCGGGCGGAGGGGCGCTACGAACTGGGCAAGGCGGGAGAAATCGACAAACTCGAGTTCGGGCAGATTTTTCGATTCAGCTCATCGTACTGGTTCGTGGTTGGGCTCTGTTTCACCTTCTACTCAGCTATCTTTCCCTTTCGTACCTTCGCCATCGACTTTTTCACCAACAAGATTCTGGCCAGCCACGGCGGCATCAGCGCGTCCGACGCAATGCGGATCCTGTCGCACGAGCGGGCGGGAATGTTCAACAGCCTGCTTCCCCTCTCGGCCATGGTTGCGACCCCTCTTTTCGGGCTCCTCTCCGACAAGATCGGGAAGCGCGCGTTCTTGATGATGTTTGCCTCGATCCTGCTGATGCCGGTTTATCTGATGATGGGATACTCCAATGTTTCGCTGTTCGTGCCGGTCTGCATGATGGGAGTGGCCTTCTCGCTGATTCCGGCGGTCATGTGGCCGTCGGTGGCTTACATCGTGGACCAAAATCGGCTGGGCACCGCATACGCGTTAATGACCCTGATTCAGCAGATTGGCTTTTTCATCCTGAACCTGCTAATCGGGAAGGCCAACGACTTCGCCCATGCCGGCCTGGATAACCCAAGGGGATACGGGCTCGGCATGTGGATCTTTTCCATCCTCGGCTTCGTTGGGCTGACCTTCGCCATTCTGTTGCGAATTCGCGAAACCGGTCCGCACGGGCACGGGCTGGAGACGATCACCGCCAAGGGGTAGGTGACTGAGCCGAGTGGAGCGACGGGCGTCCCCACTCGTCCGGAGGGCGCAGCGGGACGGCGGGGATGCCCGTCGATCCATTGATTGGCGGTGTTACGAAAGTGATCGCCCGGTACCGAGTTGTCGGTACTTTGGCCGGATAGATCACTCCGCCGGCTACGGTTTTTGGTATTCTGACGACTTGGAAACGGTCGAGAGCGCCTTCGCGACGGCCTCGGCAAATTTGTACAACGAAAAGAGTTCGAAGCCGCATCTGAACCAGCAGCGGCCGGAAAAGGCGACTTGACCGACCCGAAGCAAGGCATCTCCGAACGAGAGGCGATCGAGCAGGCGAAGCAGGGCCACGAAGCAGCCTTCGAAGTCTTGTATCACCTGCACAAACGGCGCGTGTACTCGCTATGTTTGCGCATGGTCTCCAATCCCGCGCAGGCCGAAGATCTGGCCCAAGAAGCATTTCTTCAGCTGTTCCGCAAGATCGCGACCTTTCGCGGCGAGTCCGCCTTTTCCACCTGGCTGCATCGCATGACGGTCAACGTGGTCTTGATGCAACTGCGCAAGAAGAATCTGCCGGTGGTTTCGCTCGAAGAGACTCTGGAAGCCGACAACGAAGCTCCCAGAAAAGAATTTGGCGCCAAGGACGTGAAACTGACAGGAGCGGTGGATCGTCTGCAATTGCAGCGGGCGATTGACCGGCTGCCGCCGGGCTACAGAACGGTTTTTGTATTGCACGACGTGGAAGGGTTCGAGCATAACGAAATAGCCCAAATGGTGGGCTGCTCGATTGGCAACAGCAAGTCGCAGCTCCACAAGGCACGATTGAAGCTGCGGGAGCATCTGAAGTTCATGAGAGCCGAAAAGGCCAAGACTGGGTAACCGAAGTTGCGGTATTGGGGAGAGGGTTGGCTATGACGTGTTCCGAGGTAGAGCGAATTCTGCCGGAACTGCTCGACGGGGCTCCGGACGGTGCGCTTCCGGGTGGGTTGGAGGCGCATGTGAAATCCTGTCCAGCTTGCTCGGATCTTGTGTCGGACCTGAAGCTGATCGCGAGCGAAGCCCGGCAACTGGCGGCAACCGAAGAACCGGCGCCGAGGGTGTGGGTGCGAATTGCCGCTCAACTGCGCGCCGAAGGCCTGATCTCTGATCCGGCGATCTCTGTTCCGACGATCTCTGTTCCGACGATCCGCGATCCGGAATCCGCGCCCGCCCGGCCCATCCTTGTCCCAACGTCTTCTCGCCGGCGATGGACATCGACCGCGCGGTGGCTGGCGCCCGTCGCGGCAGCGCTGCTGGTGGCGGGCTCCTATGTCGTTAGCCATAAGCCAGCTCCCGAAATGGCGAAGCAGCCAGCTCCGGCCGCTGCCGTGACTGCCCAGACTCCAGTGACGGCCCCAGTTCCAGTAACTCCCGCGGCTCCAGTGTCTGCCCCGGCTCCTCAGCAGCTGGCGCAGAAGTCCGACAAGCCAACCGGCGCGATAAGGCCCGCAGTGGAACCCGAGCCGAGCACGGAAGATCAGCAGTTTCTGAGCGCGGTTTCGACCTTGGCCCCTTCGACGCGGGCCACCTACGAAAATCAGTTGCAGGCCGTGAATGCCGACATCCGGGAAACTCAGGCGTATGTGGATCGGAATCCCGGGGATGCGGACGCGCGGCAACACCTGATGGATGCATATCAACAGAAAGCTCTTCTTTACCAGATTGCTTTGGATCGTATTCAATAGTGGAAGACAGGGGCGTTTTTATGGCAAGTCTTCATTACGTTAATCGGCAAGCGAATTTTCGGAAAAAGACTCTTCGGAAAACCACGGTCGTAACTCTGGTTCTGACCGCGTGTCTGGCATCCGCGGCCATCGCCCAAACGAAGCAGGAATACCGGTTCACGGTCGGCGCCAACGCCAACGTTTCCATTTCCGTGGACACGCAGTACGGAGCGATTTCTGTAAGGCCAGGCAGCGCCAGTCAGATCGTGGTAACGGCCACGCTCAAGTCCGACAAGGTGGAAGTCGACCGCCAGCAAAATGGCAACCGGATTGAAATCGCCTCCCACCTTTTGCAGGGGGCCGACCAGCAAACCGGCCAGATTGATTACGAACTGCTGATTCCGCCCGACGCCACCCTCAACCTGCGGTCTTCAACCGGTCCGCTGTCAGTCGAGCGCCTGCAAGGCGACTTGACTCTGGAAGGCGCGGACGCGGTGGTGGATATTCGCGATGTGAACAACGGCCATGTGCACGTCCAAACCATGCGCGGGCCGATCACGCTGACCAACGTACGCAACGGCCACGTTGAGATCGCTTCCATCAGCGGCGACGTCCATTTGAAGGCGGTCACGGGACCCGTGGTCCGGGCGAATTCCGGCAGTGGAAAGATTTTCTACGACGGTGACTTCGGCTCCGGCGGCAACTATAAGTTCAGCACTCACACGGGTGATATCGAAGCCTTGGTGCCGGCTGACGTCTCGGCCGATTTCAGCGCCCACTCGGTGCTGGGCCGGGTGCAAAACGATTTTCCTCTGCAACCCAAGCAGCATTCCCGGTTTAACTTCGAAGCGGGACGTTCCTTCTTTGGCACGGTCGGCAAGGCCGCATCGGAAGTCGTGCTGCGCTCTTTCAGTGGTAGAATCCGCCTCAAGCAGCGCTGAAAAGAATCAGGTCTCAGGTGTTAGGTCTCAGGTCTTAGGAAGGTCTCGATTTTCCTGAAACCTGACACCTGAGACCTAAGACTGCCGTGGAGAACCATGCCAGTGCGCGCGGTGTTTCTTGTGGGATTCATGGCTTCCGGCAAGAGCAGCGTGGGACGGGAACTTGCCCGGCGACTGGACTGGGAGTTTGTGGATCTGGATGCCCGAATCGAGTCCCGCGAGCGGCAATCCATTCCCGAGATTTTTCGGGACCGAGGGGAGTCCGGGTTTCGGCTCGCCGAAACCAGCGCGCTTCGCGATCTGCTGGCCGAGTCGGTGCCGCCGAAACGCGTCGTCGCGCTCGGCGGCGGAGCTTTCGCCGAGGCAAGGAACCGCGAACTGCTGCGGCCGTGGCCGTCGGTTTTCCTGGAAGCACCCGCATCCGAACTCTGGCGACGGAGCTTGAACGACGGTGTGGAACGGCCGCTCCGGGAAGATCCAGGTCAGTTCGCCCAGCTGTACGCGGAACGCCTTCCTTTTTATCGGCAGGCGAGTGTGGTGATCGAGACTTCGGGCAAGCCGTTGGCTTCCATTTGCGTCGAGATCGAAGGCATGTTGCAACTAACAGGAAATAACGATCCCCCAAGATTCGGAACAGGAGAATCAAAGTGAAGCTGTCTTATCGGCTGCTCGTTTTCATGATGGCGCTGGTTTGCTGCATGGCGGCATCGGCCGCTCCCATGCCCAAAGAGAAGGCGAAAGAACACGAGGGGAAGAACATCGACTCCGGTTCCTTCGGCATATTCCAGAATGGCCATCGCGTGGGAACCGAGACGTTCTCCATCTATCAGACCAGCGGCGGCAGCGTGATCCAGTCCGAATTCAAGACGGAGAATGCTCCCACCGAAGCCGTGCAAACTTCCGAGATGCAACTGAGCGCGAACGGCGATATCCGGCGTTACGAGTGGAAGGAGTTAAGCCCGGGGAAAGCGGTATCGGTCGTGCTGCCGAATTCCGATTTTCTGAATCAGAAGTGGAGCACCGGTCCACAGGAGAAAGAACAGAACCAGCCGTACTTGCTGCCGGTGTCGACCAGCATCCTGGACGACTATTTCTTTATCCATCGCGAAGTGCTGGCCTGGAAGTTTCTATGGATGGCCTGCAAACAGGAAATAGGACAAGTGCCGCAGTGCCCGCTCAAGCAGCGCACCCAGTTCGGAACCCTGAACCCACACCAACATTCTTCGGCGCCGCTCAGCGCGGAGTTCCTGGGCCGGGAAAAGGTGAGCCTTAAGAGCGGACCGCAGGAACTAATCAAACTGGAACTGAAGAGCGATGCCGGGACGTGGCAGCTCTGGCTCGACGATCAACTCAAGGTGATGCGGATGTCCATTCTGGGAGAGAATACCGTTGTGGACCGCGATTAGGTCGAATTGGATCGGGTTCCCCGTCCAAGCTCCGCTGGGGCGGGTAACCTGAGGCGGGTAACCTTGGTCGGATAACCTGGTGCAGCAAGCCACCGCTGGCTGAAGGTCAGCCCCTTTCGGAATTGGATCGCCTTCGATTCCAGGCGGTACGATAGGAGTCGGCGCCTGAGAAAAGCTGGTTTCGCGGGCGGCAGCGGATCGGCCGGATAACTCTTGACGATTCTTGATTCACGCACCTCGCGCGTTCTATTCACGGCCTTCCTGTTCGCCGTCGGGTTGGGCTTTCTCTATGCCGCGCGACGCACCTTGATTCTTTTCCTTTTCGCCATTTTTTTTGCCTACCTCATCCATCCCGCGGTCTTGAGGCTGGAGAAACTGCTCCACAGCCGCACCTGGGCGATCGCGACCATCTACCTCCTGCTTCTGGTTGGTCTGGGGGTGTTCGGATTTCTCGTGGGCCCAAGAATCGCCCGGCAAAGCGCGCGCCTGGGAGCGTCGTTGCCTTCGCTGATGGATCAGGCCAGCAGCGGCCAGCTCTCCGGTCAGATCGGCCAGCTTACCGCGCAGATCGGACACGAACACGGCTGGAGCGATGCGACCCAGACCCGCATTCGGGATTTCCTGATGAGGCACCGGGAAGACTTGTCTAGCCTGGCGCAGCGGATTGGCTTCCGCGCGGCCGAAGCGGCGCAACAAGTGTGGTTGCTATTTCTGGTACCCATCCTCGCCATTTTCTTTCTGCGCGATGCCGGCAGCTTCCAGGAGGTGCTGCTGGCCCTGGTGCAATCGCGCTCGCAGCGTGAGTTCTTGCAGGATGTGTTCCAGGACCTGAACCAGATGCTCGCCCAATTCATTCGCGCCCAGTTAACTCTGGCGGCGCTGTCGCTGGTGGCGTACACCTCATTTTTGGGTGCGATGCGAGTTCCCTACGCGCTGATGCTGGGTACCGCCGGAGGCGCGATGGAGTTTGTCCCGGTAGTCGGGCCGCTGGTGGCAGGCGCTGCCATGATTGCCGTCGCCGTTCTGACGGGATACCAGCACTGGATCTACCTGCTGTTGTTTTTGTTGCTCTGGCGCATGGTGCAAGACTACGTAATCTCTCCCCGGATCATGGGAGTCAGCGTGGAATTGCATCCGCTGGCGGCTCTGTTCGGCATTCTCGCGGGCGGCGAAATTGCCGGAGTGCTCGGCGTCTATCTCTCCATCCCGGTGATGGCCAGTTTGCGCATCGTCTGGCGGCGCTGGCGCATCTACGCCGAAAAACGCAAGTTCGGACCCCTCACCGAATACTCCTTTCCGCAAGAGTCGGGACGAGGGAAAAGCTAGAAAACTTTCCTGTAGAGACGGGGCTTGCCCCGTCTCCCCCGCGGCCAGAGACGCGGCAAGCCGCGTCTCTACGGGAATGAGACGCCGTTTACGGCTTTGCGGCGGCGGTGTTGTTGTTCCTGGTCTCCACGTCCACTTTGCGCAGAAACTCGGCGGCCGCTTCGGGCAGCACGGTGTTGATGAACATTCCCGAGCCCAGCTCAAATCCGGCCACTCGCGTCAGCCGCGGGATCACACTCAGATACCAGTGAAAATACTTTACGCCGACGCTCTCGGCGGGAGCGCTTCGAATCGTAAAGTTGAAGTCTGGGTCGGCCAGCCCGTGGTAGAGCTTGGCCAGCATCGAGCGCAACATGCGCGCCAGATCGTTGATCTCCGCAGCGCTTACATCTCCGAAGCTGGCCATGTGCCGCCGCGGATAGATGTGGGTAGAGAATGGAGCCGGCGAGGCATACAGTTCTAGCGCGACGAAGTGCTCGGAAACCATGACGACGCGGGTTTGTTCTTGTAATTCCTCTTCGAGCATCTGACAGAACATGCACTCGCCATAGTCGTCAAAGTGCCGCAAAGCCTGTTGAAAGCGCTCGCGCACCTGGAGCGAGATCACGGGAGTCGCGATCATCTGGGAGTGCGGGTGTTCCAGGCTGGTGCCGGCGTCGAGCCCGTGATTCTTGAAGATCGTAATGAGCGCGATGCGCGGGTCGAGGGTGAGCTCATCGTAGCGAGTTTTATAGATGCGGAGGATTTCAGTCACGTAGGAATCGGGCATCAGGGCCATGACCTGAGAGTGGTCGGGCGTCTCAATGATCACATCGTGAATCCCGAATCCGTTGACCGTCCGGCGCGAACGATGCACGGTGCGTGTCGGCTGCACTTCGCGGGAAAGCGCCGCAAACTTGTTCGGCACCACGCGTGCGTGCCATGGAACGTCCAACGAGGTGGGCACCCGCAGCACTTCCGGCGGCGTCAGCCTTTCGTTCCCCGGGCAAAAAGGGCAGTTCGCGACAAACGATGCCAGCGCCTTGCGCTCGCGGTGCAGCGCCATTTCTTCCGGACGGCGCGCTCGCTCGGTTGCGATCACAACCCATTCCTTGGTAGCAAAATTCTGGCGTAGTTCCGACATAGTCGCTCCTAGGCACAGCCTACATCCACGCGTGAGAATCGAACAGTCACCCAGGTCGCAGGTTTGCGTCTCGCAAGCAAACCGTCAGCCTCGTGCCTGGCATTGGCCCGTGGCTCGGCGGCGACACTCCCCCAGGAAAACTCGCTAGTATAAAATTACAGTTCACTATGTCGACCAAACTTGCTGTAGGAATTCTAGGTGCCACGGGCATCGTGGGGCAGAGATTTATCCAGATGCTCGAACATCACCCCTGGTTCGAGGTCGCGTGGCTGGCCGCGTCCGACCGTTCCGAAGGCCGGACCTACGCCGAAGCCGCGCGCTGGCGTTTGAAAACCGCCATCCCCGCCAACGTCGCCAAAATGACGGTTGCGGCCGCCACACCCGAAGGCGCGCCCAAGATTATTTTTGCCGCTCTCGATGCTTCGATCGCTCGCGAGCTGGAGCCGCAGTTCGCCGCCGCCGGCTGCGCCGTCGTCTCCAATTCGAGCGCGTTGCGCATGCAGGCCGACGTTCCCCTGGTGATTCCGGAAGTCAACGGCGATCATATTCGGCTCCTCGAAACCCAGCCCTGGCGGCGCAAATCCGGCGGCTTTGCCGTCACCAACCCCAACTGTTCCGCGATTGGACTGGTGCTGGCTCTGGCCCCGTTGCATCGTGCTTTCACTCTCGAGACGGTGATGGCGGTCACCATGCAAGCGGTCAGCGGCGCCGGATATCCCGGAGTGGCTTCGCTCGATATTCTCGGCAACGTCATCCCCTATATCGCGAAAGAAGAAGAGAAGATGGAAGAGGAGACGCAAAAGTTGCTGGGGACGCTGAACGGCGAGCGTATCGACCCTGCTCCTTTTGCCATGAGCGCGCAATGTAATCGCGTTGCGGTAGAAGACGGTCACACGGAATCAGTCGCGGTCCGATTGAAGAAAAAGGCTGCGCCGGAAGAAATCATCGCCGCCTGGAACGAATTTCGCGCCGAGCCGCAGCAACTTCGCCTGCCCAGCGCACCGGACCAGCCGGTTGTGTACATGACTGCGCCCGACCGTCCGCAACCACGCTTTGATTGCGACCTCGGCGCCGGCATGACCACATCGGTCGGCCGCTTGCGCAAGTGCAACGTCCTGGACTGGAAGTTCACCGTCCTGTCGCACAACACCATCCGCGGCGCCGCCGGGGCGGCGCTTCTGAACGCCGAGTTGCTGAAGGCGAAGGGGTACCTAGGGTGATCGCGCAAGCAGTATTCGGTCTTAGTGTAGAGACGCGGCAAGCCGCGTCTCTACGGGAAACTGGGGGGTTTTCTTCCTCCCGCAAGGAGCACCCCCGCCCATGATCGTCATGAAGTTCGGCGGGACTTCCGTACAAGACGCGAAAGCGATTGAGCGCGTAGCCCACATCGTCCAGGGCCGGTTGGCCGACCGTCCGGTGGTGGTGGTCAGCGCCATGGCCAAGGTCACCGATTCCCTGCTCGCCATGGGAAAGGCCGCCGGTGGGGGCGATCGCAAGACCGCTCTCAAAATGGCCCGCGCCCTGCGGGAACGCCACTATGAGACTGCCGGAGAACTTCTCGGTACCGCCCTGTTCACTGAATTTCACGGCGACCTGGGCGCCGACTTCGAAGATCTGGACGAATTGCTGCGCGGCATTGGCGCGGTCGGTGAAATCACTCCCCGCACCTACGATTACGTTGCCTCGTTCGGCGAAGTGCTTTCCAGCAAGATCGTGGCCGCCGCTTTCGTTGCCCGCGGATTGCCCGGCGCGCACGTGGATTCGCGCCAGTGTCTGCTCACCGACAGCAGCTATACCCACGCCGTTCCTCACTTCGAAGAAACCAACGAGCGCTTGCGCAAGAGAGTCCAGCCTCTGGTCGAAGCCGGCAAGGTTCCGGTGATGGGTGGATTCATTGGTTCCAATCGAGCGGGCATCACCACCACCATCGGCCGCGGCGGATCGGATTTTTCGGCCGCGATTTTTGGCGCTGGCCTGAACGCAGAGCGCATCGAAATCTGGACCGACGTCGACGGTATGATGACCACCGACCCGCGCCTTACTCCCGAGGCTCGCCGCATCAAGGTCATCAGCTTTGACGAAGCCGCCGAACTGGCCTACTTCGGAGCCAAGGTTCTGCATCCGGCTACCGTCCTGCCCGCGATTCAGCAAAACATTCCCGTCTATGTTTTGAACTCGCTGAACCCAACCTGCGAAGGGACAAAGATCACGGCGCGCGCCCCGCGCTGCGCCAATATCTTCAAAGCCATCGCGCTCAAGAAAAAGATCACGCTGGTGGAAGTAGCCGCGCCCCGCCGTCTGCTGGTCCACGGATATTTGAAATCCATCTTTGAGGTCTTCGATCACCACGAGGTAGCGGTGGACGTGGTGTCCACCTCAGAAGTCAGCGTCTCGGTCACGGCCGAGACCAATGAAGCCATCCCGGCGCTGGCCGCCGATCTGGCCAAACTCGCGGACGTGAAATACGAAGGGCGGAAAGCGATCGTCTGTCTGGTGGGCGAGAATCTGCGCCACACCCCCGGAATCGCCGCCAAAGTCTTCGGCATTCTTGAAGACGTGAAGATCCGCATGATTTCGCAGGGAGCCTCGGAAATTAATCTGACCTTCGTGATTGAGGAAGACGACGCGGCGGAAGTGGTACGGCGCCTGCACCATGCATTTTTCGCCGAAGCCGATCCGGAAGTGTTTGCGTAAAGTCGTTTTCACCGCCGAGACGCAGAGGACGCGGAGAAAACCAAGAACGAGAGCTAAACGATGGTTTTCCGATTGTTCTCGGCGCTCTCGGCGTCTCGGCGGTGAAAGGTCTTAGCATGAATCTTCTAATTCTCGGCTGTGGCAAAACCGGATCGCTGGTGGCGGAAGTGGCCCGCCAGCGGCGGCATCAGGTCCGCACTTTGGACGTTGACGAAAACGCTGGCGCCTCCGCCCTGAATGCCGGTTTCCTTGCTCCCTTCGACGTAGCCATAGACTTCACCACACCGACGGCGGTCATCGCTAACGCCGAAGCCTGTATCCGTGCTAAGAAAAACGTCGTCGTCGGAACCACCGGCTGGTACGACCAGGTGCCGCGCTTGCGCGAAATGGTGCTTTCCGCCAAAACCGGCTTCCTCTACGGATCGAATTTTTCCATTGGAGTGAACCTGTTCTTCGAAATCGTCGCGACCGCGGGGGCCGCTCTGAAATACGATTACTCGGGCCAGATTTTCGAGCGTCATCATATAACGAAGAAAGACGCTCCTTCGGGAACTGCGATCACGATTCAGAAAATTGTGCGCGAGTCCGGGGGTCAGGAACTCGAAATCGTTTCCTTTCGCGAGGGCGACGCGGTCGGCATGCATGAGGTGGTCTTCAATTCTGCCGGCGATCGCATCTATCTTTGCCACGACGCCAAGTCGCGCCTCGGATTTGCTGAAGGCGCGGTGCGAGCCGCCGAATGGCTGGCGGCGAAAACGGGTTTCTACGAGTTCCGCAACGTCTGGCGCGAGCTTTAGAACGAATCCCATAGTTGCTGCAACCCCTGGCAGCTGCCGAGCTTCGCTCGGCTTGGACGGGCGAGGGCGCCCGTCCCCACACGAACAAAACCAGTTCATGCAAGCGCTTGCGATAAGAGTTATCCTTAGCCATGCAACTGCGAGGCTGTGGTACCGCTCTGGTCACACCGTTCTCTCAGGACGGTGCTGTCGACGAAAACGCACTGCGCAACCTGGTCGCCTGGCAGGTCGAATCGGGCATCGACTTCCTGATTCCCTGCGGCACCACGGGAGAAACTCCCACACTCACCCACGATGAGTGGCTGCGCGTTATCGACGTAACCATTGAAGTCGCCGCCGGACGCGTGCCCATCGTCGCCGGCGCCACTTCCAACTCGACGCACGAGGCTGTGGCCAAAGCGAAAGAAGTAGCCGCGCGGCCAGGCGTCAACGCCATCCTGACCGCGTCGCCCTACTACAACAAGCCGACGCAGGAGGGCCAATACCGGCACTTCCGCGCCATTGCCGAAGCGGTCGACAAGCCCGTCATCCTCTACAACGTTCCGGGCCGCACCTCCGCCAATCTCGAACCCGCGACCCTGACCAGGTTGACCGAGGTCGCCAATATCGCGGGCGTGAAGGAAGCCAGCGGCAACATGACGCAGATCGCGGAGGTGCTGAATTCGGTGCCGGAGAGTTTTCTGGTGTTCTCCGGCGACGACGCCATCACTTTGCCGGTGATCGCGCTCGGCGGCGTGGGCATTATTTCGGTTGCATCCAACGAAATTCCGCGGGAAATGGCGGAGATGACGCGCGCCGCTCTCGCGAACGACTGGCACGTGGCGCGTACCCTTCACCGCAAGTATCTGCCCTTGATGCAGGCTAATTTCATCGAGTCGAATCCGCTGCCGGTGAAGGCAGTCCTGGCGATGATGGGCAAGATCGAAGAGGTCTACCGCCTGCCCCTGCTTCCCATGCGCCGCGATGCGCGCTCGAAGCTGCAGAAGATCGCAACCGACGCCGGATTGATTATGCGGCCTGCGGCTCCGCCGGCGGCTGTCCTTGAATTCTATGTTTACGAAAACTGGGCGGCCGGCCCGCACAAAGCGATTCTGCACCGCTCCTCCTGTGGACAGTGCAGTTCCGGCAAGGGACGCCCCGCCGGCCACGATCCCAATCATTCGCGCTGGCACGGGCCGTACACCAATCTCGCCGAGGCGCGCCAGGCGAGCCATCAGATGCCCGGTGTGCTGATCCGCAGCGAATGCAAGTGCGTGGCCTAAAAGCAGCTCTTAGCCTTTAGCTATTAGCACTGGGCTTTCTGTTTCTCTTGCAGGCGAAGGTGGATGGGAGATTCGTATCAGGGCATGCCTTCAAGCATGCCGCAAGTGCATCAGCAGCAAAGCGCCTTCAGGCGCTGGCTTTTGGAATTCACTTTTCACTACGCGCTCCTAACCTCATCTATGTCAGACACGCTATCCACTCTAAGGTCCGTCATTGAACGCCTATCGACGGCTGAAACCATCGGCAACGCCGCCGAAGCCCGTCGCGCTTTCCTTGACTTCCGCGCCGCTCTGACTCGCGGCGAGATTCGCGCCGCCGAAAAGGTCAGCGGCCGCTGGACGACGAATACGTGGGTCAAGCAAGGCATACTGCTCGGCTTCCGTCTCGGCGAGTTACAGGAAATGTCGGACGGTGGCGTGCTCTCTTTTGTCGACAAAGACACTTTTCCCGCCCGCCGTCTAACGGTCGCCGATCGTATTCGCCTGGTGCCCGGCGGATCTTCCATCCGCGAAGGAGCCTACGTGGCGCCGTCGGTCATCTGCATGCCTCCCATGTTCATCAACGTGGGCGCCTATGTGGATGAAGGCTCGATGATCGACTCGCACGCTCTCGTAGGCTCCTGCGCGCAGGTTGGCAAGCGCGTGCACCTGAGCGCCGCCGCGCAGGTCGGAGGCGTGCTCGAACCCATCAACGCCGCCCCCGTCGTCATCGAAGACGATGTGCTGATCGGCGGCAATTGCGGCATCTACGAAGG
>Ga0074044_10000546_pt1 | contig 36310 bp, 40 predicted proteins | sample BogForMeECP23OM1_FD_94443 | JGI IMG/M metagenome (GOLD analysis project Ga0074044, IMG submission 94443) | Bog forest soil microbial communities from Calvert Island, British Columbia, Canada - Bog Forest MetaG ECP23OM1 | ecosystem: Environmental > Terrestrial > Soil > Wetlands ...
CTAGAAGTACGCAGGTTCTATTCCTTCAACTTCTAGTTTCGATTTATCGCGCAGGTACACGACCGGGACGTTAATATCTCTTAGCCTCTTTTTCAACTCAATATCGCTTGTTGCAACTACTGCACCCAGCTTCTTTGCGGCTTTCACGATAGCGTCATCCGTCGTTTCTCCAGCGTCTAGGGCTACTTCGACTACACGACATCTTGACGCAAGCTGGAGGGCAAGTGAGGCTTCAGGTGCTCCTTCTCCTCCTCTTGCGCTAATGGAGGTTAACTCGAATTTTACCAATGAGGGTACTATGAAATCGATTTTCTTTTGGAGAAGAAACTCTATTTCCTGAAATACGTCTACGTGAAACTGGAACGGTATCATCAGAAAATTAGAGTCAAGAATGACCTTGACGGGCATTTCTAACTACGCCTTCAATGATCCGAATCCGATCAGACGCCAACTATCTGCAATTCGTCTGCTGATTGCTACTTTTGATTGAGGTTCGGCGCATACCGGTTTCTTTAGGGTTACGTCCGCAATATTTTCTCTTGCTGAGGTGACAATACCTGAGGTCACGGTTGTTCCCACATTCAATACTAACGCTTCGTTGGTTTTTATTTTATCTACTGGGACAGTTAGCTCTGTGCCTACGACTTTATCGAATAAATTAACGTCTAACGTTACTTTTGCCAGCGTTGGCGGTAGAGTTCCCACTTTGCCTACGACGCTGCCGACGAGTGAGTCAGATTTTGTGATCGACGGATCAAGGTCGGTTCCGATTCCTACGAGTCCGCCGCTCTTCGCTTCATGAACTTGTCCCTTGCCTACGCTTAGGCTTCGTACCGTTGTTACGAGCCGTTCATATTTGGTACGTCCTCCTTCCTGAACTGCGATGCCTGGTTTAATCTCTATCTCGTCTCCAATGCGAAAGACTCCTTGGACTACTGATCCGCCCATTACTCCTCCCAACAAATCTTCCACGTCAGTTCCAGGTTTGTTAACTTCGAATGATCTGAGTACATACATCCTTGGAGGAGCTTCCAGATCACGTTTCGGTGTTGGAATTCGTTTCTCGATTTCTCGCAGAAGTACATCGACGTTCGTTCCATGCTGTGCCGATATCGGGACAACTGGTGCGTCCTCAGCAATCGTACCTTTTACGAACGATTCAATTTCCTTATAATTTTCAAGGGCTCTTTCTTTAGTTACAACATCAATCTTGTTCTGTACAATCACGAGGTTCCTTATTCCCACGCTGCCTACCGCCAATAGATGCTCGCGATCCTGCGCCTGCGGTGTTTTCGCGTTACTTGCGAGAACGAATAGGGCACCATCCATTAATGCCGATCCGGACAGCATCGTTACCATTAGGCTGTGGTGTCCAGGAGAGTCAACGAAGCTTATAGCACGTTCAAATTTGGCTTCACTGCCACAGTTAGGACAAATCGGCTTTATCGTGTAGTTATTTGGTGGTCGGCACTTTGGGCACTTGTAAATGGTCGTGTCAGCATAACCGACTCTGATCGTGATTCCTCGTCTAAGCTCTTCTGAATGTCGCGCGGTCCATACTCCAGTAAGTGCTTGAACCAGTGTGCTTTTTCCGTTATCTACATGACCTAAAGTGCCAATGTTCACTTCAGGTTGTACGATAAGCTCATCGCTCTTATCTGATTTAAGGACCGCCTGTGCCATTCTGGAATTCATCCATTTTGGAAACTGGGAACTGCTCGATCAATATATGTGTAAGGGTGCAGGTTCCTCTCCGACATCATCGAACTCTCTTCGCGAATTTTCACTTCATCTCAACGAGGCATAAACCAATTAGATTAATAACGAATTCTAAGTGTGATAGTGTTGACGATGGGTGTTGGCGTTTGTCAAAACGTCTCACAAGTTTGATTTTTTGATCACCCATAATCAGGAGTAATTGAACTTCATTGCCTTTGAAAGTCTACAATACAATGTCGCGTACGCTCGAAAAATTCGAACCGATACATGGAAACCGTGTTAACATGTTTGTTTGTGGGCCCACAGTTTATGACTACAGCCATATCGGACATGCAAGAACATACCTAGCGTATGACATCATCGCTCGTTACCTTAGAGCTCAAGGTTTTAGCCTATTCTTCTTGATGAATATAACGGACATAGATGACAAGATTATCAACAAAGCAAAAGGCGTAAATCGAGATCCCCTTCTTCTTGCCAATGAATTTACACAAGATTTCCTTCAAGATATGAAGGGGCTCGGCATGACTAGTGTAAGCCTCTACGCTAAGGCATCCGAGCACGTGCCTGAAATCATTGCACAGATTTCAACCCTAATCGAGAAAGGATTCGCGTATCAAGTTGAGGGAGACGTCTATTTTGACGTCTCAAAATTTTCAAGTTATGGAGAACTTTCACATCAGAATGTCGACCAACTAATCATGCACCGTATCGATCCGGATCCACGCAAGAAGAACGTGATCGATTTTGCGCTCTGGAAGAGTCAAAAGCCGGGAGAACCGGCATGGGATAGTCCGTGGGGAAAAGGAAGACCAGGGTGGCATATCGAGGACACTGCAATAACCACTACCTATCTTGGACCGAGTTATGACATTCATGGTGGTGGACTGGATCTGATCTTTCCGCATCATGAGGCAGAGATCGCTCAAGCTGAAGCCGCGACAGGAACGAAGCCTCTCGTGAAATATTGGTTGCACAGCGGACTCTTAATGGTTGGAGGAACGCGGATGGGGAAGTCGATGGGTAATTACATCACCATAAAGGAAGCTCTTCACAATCACGATGCTGAAACATTGCGCTTATACTTCGCAATGAGTCATTATCGGAGCCTACTCGATTATCAAGAACCAAACATTATGCAAGCTGAAGAAGTACTCGGAAAGATACGTTCCATCTACAACCAGTTTCGATCCATCCAAACTGTTGACACGACTGCTTCAGTGGAGACTGAAGTTCAGAAATTGGCTCACAAGGCCAAGAGTGAGTTCGACGAAGCTATGAATGATGACTTTAACACTCCGCGCGCTTTGGCTGCGATGATAGCCTTTGTCAAGAACATTGAACCTTACGGTAACAGAAAAACCGGACAAGGTTCGATAGCGAAAGTACTGGCAACACTCGATTATTTTGGTGAAGTCTTCGGGATCCTTCGAACGGAGAGGACTGGCAAGAGTGAGGCGTTTGATCGCGTCATAGACCTCTTGCTCGCAGTGAGGGAGGATGCTAGGAGACGAAACGACTGGCCCACTTCGGACAAGATTCGCGATTCACTCGCTGAGATCGGAGTGGTCATTGAAGACGCTTCGACAGGGGCGCTCTGGTACGTGTCAGCTTCTAAATCTGGAAAGGAGTCATCCTGATAGCTTGTAGCCGATCTTTCTGAGAAATGATTTTCTTTCGGCAATGTCTTTTTCTGACTCGATTGCTTTCGGTGCGTAACCATCCACTACTCCCAAGATTCCTCGTCCCTGATCTGTTTGTGCTACGATAACCTGAAACGGGTTGGCTGTGGCTAAGTAAATACTGCAAACTTCAGGAGCGGATTTCACTTTGTCGAGCACGTTGATTGGATAGGCGTCGCGCATGAAAATTATGAAACTGTGTCCGGCCGATATTTCGTAAGCTGCTTTCGAGGCGAGCTCTCTCAGGTGATCATCATTTCCGTCATGACGAACAAGGCATGGACCACTTGCTTCGCAGAATGCGATCCCAAATTTGATGGTTGGAACGGCGTTCACAAGCGCTTCGTATAAATCTTCGACAGTTTTTATGAAATGGCTTTGCCCGAGTATGATATTGCAACCTTCGGGCATGTTGATGTTGACTATCTTGGTGTCCATGCATTAACTTACCTCTAATTCGTCTTGATGGACGGTGTCTAGGATATCTACCCCGTTCCCAGTAATAGCTACTGTGTCCTCTATCCTTACCCCACCAAACCTTGGGAGATAAATGCCTGGCTCTACGGTGACGATTTGACTCTTCGTTAACCGCTCCGTACTGAGGAGAGAGAGATAAGGTCGTTCGCCAATTGTTAAGCCAACACCGTGTCCTAGTGAATGAATGAAACCTGAGGTGACGTTTGTCGTTTCTCCTCGATACAATCCTCGTAGAGTTCTGTACCCGTTCAGTTCTATGACGTTACAGGCAGTCATCATGACCTTTTTGCATGGCACGGAGTCTTTCATTGAATCAAGCGCGGCTGCTTGTGCTCCTTTGACAGTCTCAAATAGCTTGACGGTCTTCGCATCGGCTCTTCCGACAACGAAGGTTCTAGTTAAGTCGAACCAGTAACCTCTTTCCGATTGCGGGAAGATGTCGAATACGATCAATTTGCCCGGTTTGAGCTCTTGGCGTGGATCTCCTGCATTATGCGGATCAGCACTAGAGGCTCCGGTAGCAAAAATTGTTCCTTCAGGAGCAATCAATCCTTCTTTCGCGAGAGCGATGGAAATCCATTCCTTTACCAAGCCAACTTTAGCTCGCTGTTTTCCGGAGTAAAGATGCCCACGTCTATTTTGCAGGTTTCTCAAAGAATCGATTATACTATCGACTATTCTGCCGGTCTTCAATCCGACATCGCGAATCAGCGACATCTCATTCGTTGTCTTGGTTTCCCTAGCGGATTCCAATATCGTTGGCGATTTTTCACCTATGACTGCGACGCCTATTTTACGGAGCTGATCTGCCAAATATATTCCGCCTGCAAGATCGCTTCGGCCAAACAAGGCAACTTTTCCGCTAATACCTAATTGGTCCAGTATCATCCTGATCAGTCGCGGGTACGCGTTGTCGCGTCCATGTTTGGCGATTAGTTTCTCGTAAGCAAATTCAGTAAATGTTTTGGTTTGCTTAACAATTCGATATTTTCGAGCTGTTGCCAAGTCCAGGTTACTGGTAAGCAGCAGGGGATCGCCTCCGATACGTTTGAAGTAGATACCTCCACGCGCCAGAGAGCCTCCAACAACATATGTTAGGTCAGGATTAGCCAGAGTTGTATCTCCGAGGACGATAATTCCGCCAACACTTCGAGCTTGCATTTCCTTATCGATGTCGATGAGCATAGTTACCCTCGACTTTTAGCTACGTCGTCGCGATTGTTCTGTTACCGCGATAAGGGTATCGCATGAATTTAGGGACGCTTTGGTTATTCGTAAGAATGAGCTAATTATAGCCCGCAAGGCGGTTGAGTCTTCTGCCTCGAACGTTAATTGCAAAGTCCGATCGTATACCTTCGCAGAGGCGCGTGCACGGTTTCCTGGTAAGTTATGTAATTCAGGCATTAGCGAGTTGAATACTGATTTGAGTTCTCTTGACGATCGCAAGCTTATTTTGATTTTTGCATTTGCTTTCGACAAGTTTAGACGTCCGTGTCTCGCCAGAGGAGTCGTGAAATGGTAAGACTTGGCCCTACTTCACGTTCCATTGGAGGCGATGTTACTGCGAGCCGTATTGAGTCGTTAATTTGAACCAAGTGGAACGTTGCATCTACGTCGGTTGGGTTCTGGGTTACTGGGATTTCGAAGACGGCTGCGAGTATCTCAGAAAATTGATGAGTTGAGTGCTTCACTTTACCGCACGTGATTCCTTTCACGGTAGATCGGGTATAGCTCTTGTATTCGCGGGCCAGTTTGATTTCGCTTAAGAAGATTGACGGCATGAGTTTTGTAATGCCTTTCGGTTGAACGTTGTAAAGGGTTAAGCGTCCGGGGGTTCCATGCCACCGGTTTAGGGCTATAGCATGTGTGAGATTTTCGTTGAGCAGTCTAACGGAAAGGTCGTTTAGGCTTGATTTTCCGCGTCTAATTATTTTGGCGTGTGGAAGGGTATGCGTGAGATCGTTTAGGAGACTGTTCATCCGTTGGGTTGTTTGTCTGCCGGTAGTTAACCCAATCACGTGGGCTTGTCCTCAGAGGACGCATCGTTGGCAGGAGGCAGTTCGACAGGGGTCGGTGCGGCGATTTTTACGGCTCGTCTTCGCTTTCTAGGAACTTTCGGCTTCGTTTCAGCTTCTGTTTGTCGCGCTTTTTGGGCTTTGATTTCGGCAAGCATTGTGGAGGCCACGCCAGCGCGTGATGCTCTTTCAGCTATCTCTCCCAGTTTGGTTCTAGGGGCGTAAGCTCCGCCTGCGAATTTGAATCCGCATCGCCCGCATACCCAGATTCCGACCGAAAGCCGTTTTACGGCAGAGATGTGGCATTGCGGGCATTCGTGGGCGGCTCTAAGGCCGGTTATAATCGTTGAATATCGTTTCCTGGCTACTGTACCATAGCGAGCACCGAAACTGCCCGATGGGCCTACCTTGTAGGTTCTACCCATCTTACGTCACGCTGGCTAGAATTTTGGCTCGAATATCTCTGGCTTTACCTATTGAGGTTGAAACGATTTGTTTGATCTCGTCTGGTGTAAATACGCCGAGTCCGCCTTTTTGCATAGCACAGATATTGTCGTTCTTATCTGTAGTGACGGTTAGTCTGCAGGTCATAACTTGTTCTTCTTCGAGGCATGGATCGATGACCGTAGTTGAGTCGATCTTAGTTGTGGTTATGGAGACGGGATAATTTTGTAATGGGAGAGGGATGATTGCGTCTTTCAACCTCAGTTCGCCGTTCTTGACGTCGAAGTCATGCATCTTGGCATTCACTAACGCCCCTAAGGCTGCCATTGCGGCGGCATCGATTAAGTTTCCGTCATGGTCGAGCACGTATATGTCTACGAAAACCATGAAAACCTTTTTCCCGCTTTCGATGCACAGTTTTTTCAAGTCAATTGCTTTTGATTCGCGAATTCCTCTGTCTACGACGCGGGCGAGTTCTATTGAGTTTTCGTCAGGCGGCCCAGATTCGAAGGTTGGGGAAGCAAGTGGAACAAATTCGGAGTTGACGGTTAGTATGCCATCGTCAGGAGTGTCAGGAAATGGTGTTCCTTTTTCAACCTTTACGCCAGCTACAACCTTTGTTTTTCCAAGGTGTACTTGCGCCGAGCCACTTGCCTTGTCAATTATGCCTAATGTTATCGTGGTCGGACGGTAGTCATTCGCTCCACGATCGTCTATTCTTTTCCCTTTGAGTATGAGGTCTACGACCGTTTTCTGTTCTAGTTTGGCTACTGGTGATAGTTGCCTTGTAGCGGACATTATGCTTTGGCCTCCACTATTTCGTTCTTCTCTTCAACGTCTCGTACAATATGGTATTTTGTTTTGAGAGCCTCGCGTTGCATTTCGTAGATTTTTCGGCATGCATCTGTTGCCATTTCGAATGCTTGGTTGAATTCGTCTGGAGTTAGTGATCCGTCCATTTGGAGTAGGCTTACGACGTTTGATCTGGCCATGAGTGCTACCGGCAGGTCTGCTTCACCCTGTTTGTCTTCGATATCTGATAAGTCTAGGACTACTTTTCCTTCAATTTTTCCAGCAGCGCACCCGGCGACAAGCTCCTTCATTGGGATTCCTGCGTCGGCGAGGGCTAATGCAGCCGATGTTATGCCTGCACATCTTGTTCCTGCGTCTGCTTGCAGAACTTCTATGAAGATATCAATAGTGGCTCGCGGGAAGTATTCTGACATTATCGAAGGCTCTAATGATTCCCTGATCACTTTTGACAGTTCAAGTTCGCGTCGTGAGGGAGCTGGAGATTTTCTCTCATCCGTTGAGAATGGAGCCATGTGGTAACGGCACCTTACAACTGCACGGTCGGCCAGCGCTATGTGCTTTGGATGCGCTTCTCTGGGTCCATATACTGCCGCTAAAATCTTGTTCTTGCCATGTTCGATGTATGCTGATCCATCTGCCTTGTCGAGTACTCCGACTTCTAGTTTGATGGGACGAAGCTCATCGATTCGTCGTCCGTCAACTCTAAGCCCATTGCTGTCGATGAGTTGAGCCGTTTTCTTTTGTCCGCCCAATTATTTTCCCTTCATTTTCTCTAAGATCATTGCTCTTACGCGGTCTGTTAGTCCGCTTGTGTGCGCTTCTCTCTCGATCATGTAGAGCGCTTCGACGGCAATTCTCTCCTGGTCAGGGTTCTTTCCTATTGCCAAGACTATGCCGTTTTGTCCTGGTACGATATCCGTAAGTGTCTCATTCTTCAACATTGTTATCATCGATCCTTGCTTTCCTATGATTCGAGGGATCTTTGCCGGTGAAATTCTGGCGACGCGTCCGGACGTAACTTTACCTAGTCCTCGGCCTTTGGTTGTCAGGAGCGGATCGCGGGTACGATCGAAGGCGATAACTTGCGCGAGAACTAGGTCGCCGACTCCAAAGAGGTGGCCTAGATCACGTCGTCCCATTTCACGCCCGTGCTGCATCGGGGTTTCCGATTGAGGCAACATGGCCGGATACGGAGCGCAGATATCAACTTGCCATCCTGACATTCCAATGTCAGTTACACGACCAATCACTATATCGTCAATCCGGGGGATGTAGGCGCCCTTGATTGGCACTACGATCAGCTTGTTCCCGATAACGTCTGCTAATCCGACTCTTGCCGAATAGATCTTGGAACCGTCACGGTATGTGTTTTCGCCAGCAAAGTATGGCCCTTCAGCTAGAAGCTCTCCAGGGGCAACCAACTGCTTCTTCTCAGCGTGCACCGTCAATTGGTCCAACTCGAATTTAGCTTGAACAACGAAAACTGCTACATATAGATGCTGGTTTCGCAGAATATGTAAATTCAAGAATCTCAGCGTTACTTTGTTTCATCGTAGAGATCTGAAGTAGGATTCCGACAATTCCCATCACGTGCCACCCATTACCTTCTCGATAAAAAAGGCCGATCCTGTCTACGTGATCCCGTGGTCAATTACGTATCGGTTCCATATCGACCTGTACTCACGCGCCAAAGCCTCCGCCTTGATCACATGCTCAGTTGAGAATAGAGCATGCAACATGCGGTGAAGACCCCAATATAGTGTCGGGATGGAAATTACTAACTCCGTGGAGCCATCTGACAGGTCTCTCTTAGTGATGCTCGGGTGAGCCCAAGCAGGTCTTGCAACAGAGTCCTCCAGCTCCAAAAGTTCAGCTGTACTCAACGGCCACTTTTTCAATACAACAATCTTGCCTTTGGAACTGGTGGAATCAAGACCGAGGCTATGCGCAAGAGGATTGCGTGCGGATTGATAGAGTAGATTCGCGAATTCTCCTTCAGCGAATGACTTGTCAGAGTCCTCAGACGGATAGAATTTTTCAACAACCTCTGTGAACCGCTCTCCCCTACCTCTTGGACTCAGAAGGTCTTCTTTACTTGGTTTATAGAACACCACCGAACTACCCGCGAAAATATTGAATAAAACAGCGGCTGAAGTGAAGTGAAGTTGAAGCCAGCCTCCCAGTCTTGTCTCGGAACAAGGAGAGTTCTTAAGTCAACGAATTGTGGATCAACCTGTTCCTCGAGCATCTGTCTCAGGTTTGGCTGCTCACGAATTTCATTATACTCTGACGGCAACATCGCCATGCTGCTCCTCCTTGCCGTTCAACAATATGCGCATGACGAGCGTACGCATATCAGTCCTAATACTTCTGTAAACTGCTGTAAATTACCCGTACGTGAAACCGGGAAGTGGCTACCATCGTTTTCTGTCAACTATCCGTACCCCCTCTTGAAAGAGTATTGAAAACTATTGAAAATTGCGGGTAACGACCGGAGAGTGAAATGTCTGCTTTTAGCGTAAAGGCACATCTGGTCTAGTTGGCGAAGGGGTTTGAGTTACTTGAGAATCTTCGTTTGGATCGTTCCCTGTGTAATCTTTCCCAATCTCTCAACGAAGGGTCCATATACGCCAGCGGGCATTTCCACCACCGCAACCAGAGCTCCGTCAGCCTGCCACTCTTCCTTGGTGATCGTTCCGTATCCTTTGACTGAACCGTAGCCCTTTGCGGCGTATTCAGCGAAGATCTTGACTGCAACACGCATTTGTTCCATTTTTATCGGAATTATCGATCGCAGTTCATCGATTATATCCTTCGACTGCTCTTCGGGTGGCTTGAATGGGTCTATTGAGTATTTGATTTGACTCAGTGCCTGTTCAATTCGCATGGGTGGGTGAGGCGTTCCGGTGCGTGGATCGATGCAGTTTCGACTTATGAAAGCTACGATTTGTTTCCGCTTGTCCTCAACCAGCTGTCGTCGCTGATCAGTCGTGAGCTGAAGGTCACCATGCCTCATTATGTCTTCGGCAATCTTCAGAGGATCAATTGTCCCAAACGCCTTCTCGAGTTTCTCAGTGGAAGCGCGAGTCCCTTTGCCTCCATCGCTGAAAATTTCTTCGATGACTAGCAGTTGTGATATTCCCAACGGTTTGCCCATCTTGTATTCAAGGGCCGGTTCCGGTTTAACTAAAATTTCGAATTTTTCGCCGTCTCTTGAAATTCGAGCTGTGGTAAACTTCTCACTCATCGGTTAACGGCCTTTTTGGACGAGTCCAGCCGTTTGAGATGCCTCTCAACCTCTTCCTGAGAGAGCTTCGTGAACTTACGTGACGACGCTGGAACGGTCGCAAGGCGAATCTTCTGAGCATCCAATTTCTCTTCCAGTACCTTATTCATACATTTCAATGCCAGAAGAATAGCGTCCTCAAGACTCATGTTATCCTTGTATTCGGCTTCGAGTATTTCGTTCGCGCCATCGCCACCTGCTCCAATAGCCCATGCTTTGTACGCTAGGAATGCGCCGCTCGGATCGGTCCAGAAGAGACGGCTACCTTTCCTATCTATACCTCCCAGTAGCATAGATATTCCGAAAGGACGAACGCCCGCATGCTGTGTGTATAATTGCTTGATCTCACCGATTCGTCTTGTCAAAATCTCGACATCAATCGGCTCGTCGTACAGGAGCCGATTCGATTGAGCATAAACTCTAGCCTGATCCACTAGTATATGCGCGTCACAGCTGAGCCCTGCTACGGCCGCGCCTACATGATCGTCGATCTGAAAGACTTTCCACATGAACGAAGGGTCTTGAAGTTTGGAAGTTGCCCTTTCTTCGGCGGCGAGAACAACACCTTCGGGGCAGGCGATCCCAAGAACTGTGGCGCCTCTCTTCACTGTCTCCGAAGCATATTCTACCTGAAAGAGACGACCATCAGGCGAGAAGACAGTTATTGCTCGATCATACGCTCCGGGTACAGAGAACATTGACAATTCAAATTCCTCTAGGTGGAAGTTCTTTCCTTTCAGTAGAATTCTCGAATAAAAAGACTTACTATACGGTTATTCGGTCAAACTGAGAACGTTTCAGAAGAATGTGGGTCGGCCCGTCGCTGAGGTCGTCATTTCTTCAGCAAAAAGATCTGACTGGGACTGGCTTCTTCATCCCCGTCACATAAGGACAGGTTCCGAATGAAAAACGTACCTGAATCTCACTTCTTCGGCTTTGACAAGCTCTTTATGGTTCCGGAAATGCGAACTACGAGAAGGGAGATTGGGGCTCCGTCAATCTCTCGGATAAATGTCAGCGCTGTGAGGAGTTGGTCTGTCGTGGCCTTCTCACATACCACAACTGCTTCAGCCTTCTCAGGATCGTATCTTATGAGTCGGAGGTTTATCGATGCTATACCGACCTCTCCGAAGTGTTTTGTGATTGATGTGGCCATTGCTTCGATGAGATTTTGTTCCGTTAGTTGTTTGTCGAAAATCACTCGAACCATGAAGTAACGTTTGCTCATTTTAATCCGTTCCTTCCGATAAGTCTGACGCCTTCTTCAATGTAGAGCGGCGATCTTCGTTGCAGGTTTGATTCAATGATCGACGAGGGAACGGATGATATAGCCTCGGCTGATTGAGCTTCGGATAGACCGAGTGTAACGCCCACCGCTCTAATTTGCATCGGACTACGTACCATTTTTGGCGAAGTACATCCGCTTGACAGTACTACTTTCACTCTATGTTCACGCGCTACAGCCATGTGTCTCATCGCTTTGTTTAGCACATCTCCGCTTTCTCTATTGAGTAGGAAGGATAGATTAAGTTCGAGTGCTCCGTTGAGAAGCTTTGCTAGGGTGTGTGTGAATTTCATGTTTCGATTATTTGGATCAAAGAAGACGATGTCAACTCGTCGATCTCTGCAGGCGATTGCTGCAACATTTTGATTGGTGCACTTGACAGACACCAAATCGTACTGATTTCTGAAACGTCTCAACAGCTTTAGCAGTTCGTACCTGTTCGAACAGGTTAGGTCGATTCGTGAGACGGTTTCGAGACCTACTTTTACGAAACATTGAGTCAAAGTCTTCGAATATTCATTTAATATCGCGGTTGGGATGGTGAGTGCGACTGAACGATATCCGGCCATTCTTAGTGACTCGGCCATCTTCTTCGAAGATTGAAGGTCATCTACCTTTGGGATGATATGAAGATCAACGAATTTAGTCAGAGTCTTCAGGCTCCAGAAACTTCTTCACCAATACTTCCGTTTTCCCACTAAGCCGACTGAATTTTATCTTCACTCTGATAGGATCATGTTCGGTAAGTTGCATTAGTCCTTGGAAGGCAGATTGCTTGTCGACACGGATGAATAGGTTTCCTTCGGCGTCGGTAAGCAAAATTAGGTCTCTCAAGATTTTCAGCCTCTCATCGCGTGATAATTTGGGTAAGAAGTGTTGCGTGAATTGTTTTATGTCGGCTGCTTTGGAAAGTTTAGCGTTTATTGTTATGATCGGATTTCCGTGGTGACCTTCCAAGTATCTACGCGTGAATAACTTTCGAAGTGTTGGCGGGAAGACTGTATCAAGTGCCGCTTGGACTTTTTCCGGATCCTCAGTTGCGTGAATGATCGTACTTATTTCTACAGATTGAACAATCCGTTCCAAGTGTAATTGCGCTCACTTCGCCTTATCTGTCAGTGGCGAATAAGATAAGCGGAGAGTCGCTGGTGACAGAATTCAAGTTCAAATTGGTAGTTGCCGTAAGGCGAGATTTGGATATGGGCAAGGGCAAAATCGCAGTACAGGTTGCTCACGCGACGATATCCGTGTCTGAGGAAGCTAAGCGGCATCATCCTGACTGGTGGAGACGTTGGTATGACGAAGGCCAGTGTAAGGTTGCAGTTCGGGTGGAATCTGAGGACGATCTTCACAAGCTTCACAGTGAAGCAGAGGAGTTGGGCCTACCCTCTGTCATAATTCAAGACCGTGGGTTGACTCAGGTAACTCCAGGCACGGCGACTTGTCTCGGAATCGGCCCCGCTCCGGCTGAACTCGTCGATAAGGTTACCGGAAACCTGTCGTTGCTGTGAGTTTACAGGACTATCTCAGAGCACACCGTTTTGCGACCGTAGGCGACATCAAGAAGTCTGTTATGTTCCAGCAAGGTAACGATGAACACGGGTACGTTATTCCTCAAAGCAGTGATTGATTCCGTTAATTTTCCGCCCATTCCTCCAGTCACGTCAATCACATATTGGTTAGTTCTTGACATTCGGGCTCCTGAGTTAATGTGAACCGTAGGAAGCAATTTTGCGGTTGCCTTTAGGTTCGGATTTGAGTCGAATACACCGCCAACGTCTGTCCCGAAGATTAGTTTTGACGCACCCAGCTTCACCGACAGGTAAACGGCGATCTGGTCTCCGGAGATGATTGCAAAACCATTTGCACGGTCCGGCACTATGTCACCCCCGATCATCGGAATGCATCCAAGACCTAGCCATCGTCTGAAGCCCTCCATATTACATGCCTTGATGCGCCCTTTTCGCGTCGTTATGCAATCAGACGCTAACATCGAGATGACTGGTAAGTCATGTTCACATAAGATTTGGTTTAGAGTCATCTCCAATTCCAGAAGTTTCGACTTTGTCTGAATTAGGCCCGCTATTTGCTTAGGATTACTGAAGCCCTTTGTCAATCCGTACTTCTTAACAGGGATATGTCCGTAGCTTCCGGCACCGTGGACTATAATTATTGAAAAATTCTCCTCTATGGCAAGGAGCTGTTTCGCGACGATCTTAATGACGGAAATGCGCGGAGCGTAAATATTTTTCTTGTCAGTGATCGCGGCTCCACCTAATTTGATCACAACAAGAGGTTTGCGCATCGCGAAGTGACTAGCCAATTAATGATGGAAGTCTTCTAGTCTCTCGCAGATGAAGGGTTGTGTGGATCATGCATTATTGTCTCGAACCATTTGTGCATCCCGTCTTCCCATACATAGTACGAGTTGAGTACTCTCAGATTTGGATAGCGCTTCTTTGCACGCAGTTCGGCTATATGTTTCAGTTTGATCCCACGTGTGAATCGTGTGACACCGAGTGCGCGTTGTCGACGTCCTGCCCTAGGTCTCGGCTTTCTGGCTCCCCCTTTACGTATTCGAACACGAACAACTACGTAACCCTGCTTGGCCTTGTATCCGAGGGCGCGAGCTCGATCGAGTCGAGTTGGTGATTCTACACGGTGAACAGTTGGTTCTCGTCTCCACTTAATGGTCAACTGACGAGCGTAACGCTCGAAGTCAGTCTTCTCCCGAGTGTTCCAAGTTTGAGAGTGGTACTTGTACATGCCCATTGTTCGTCCGCATCCAAATTTCTCGAAGCTTAGTCTTAGACGAATGAAGCTTCCTGTTTTGAACTCCTACACGGTAAAAGTCAGGGTGCTATTTAAGTGACTTGCATTCTATGAATGAAAAGTTGACGACGATGAAATCGAACGACGAGTCTCTGAGAAAAGCATTCCTTCCCGCGCAACTCGCGCTGAAATATCATCCTTTCTATCGCGGGAAAATCGAGATAGTGCCCAAATGCCCGATAAGATCATTTGATGATTTTGCAATCTGGTACACTCCAGGTGTCGCCGAGGCATGCGAGTCGATCAAGAACAAACCGGAAGCGGTTTATGAAAATACGAATAAGTGGAACACGATTGCGATCGTAAGTGATGGTACACGCGTTCTAGGTCTCGGCGATATTGGACCTGAAGCTGGGCTGCCGGTCATGGAAGGGAAAGCGTTATTGTACAAATATCTGGGAGGAATAGATGCTTTCCCAATTTGTCTTGGTACCAAGGAAGCTGACGAAATTATTTCGGTGGTTAAGTGGATCCAACCCTCCTTTGGCGGAATAAATCTAGAAGACATAGCCCAACCTAAATGCTTCGAGATACTGGATGCGCTTCAAAACCAGCTAGATATTCCAGTGTGGCATGATGACCAGCAAGGAACAGCGACGGTCGTTCTCGCCGGTTTCATCAACGCAGTCAAATTTGTTGGGAAAAAAATAGATAAAGTAAAAATTTCGATGATTGGAGCGGGTGCTGCAAACGTTGCTTTGGCAAGATTATTAATTTCGGAGGGCGCCAAACCAGGGAACATTATTCTAGTTGATAGTAAGGGCACGCTTCACAAGAATCGGCGAGACCTAGAGCACACGTCGCCGAAGAAGTGGGCGCTATGCCAAATAACTAACGCGAATGACATCGAAGGCGACATCAATGCTTCGTTAGATTCCGCTGATGCGTGCGTGGCGCTCTCACAACCCGGCCCAGGAGTGCTGAAAAAGGAAGATGTTGCAAGGATGAGCAATCAAGCAATAGTGTTTGCATGTGCTAATCCTATACCGGAAATCTGGCCTTGGGAAGCCGCGGAAGCAGGAGCGGCAGTGGTAGCCACCGGTCGATCAGATTTCCCGAATCAGCTCAACAATTCGTTAGGTTTTCCAGGCATCTTTCGCGGCACCATTGATGTACGAGCGAAAACAATTACCGATGAAATGTGCCTCGCAGCGGCACATGAGCTTGCCAAACTAGCTGAAGAACGCGGCCTATCCGCGAAGAACATAATTCCCACGATGGATGATTGGGAAGTCTTCCCGCGTGAAGCTACAGCCGTAGCTGAGAAAGCCATAGAACAAGGTATGGCGAGGATAAAACGCACGAGAGAAGAGATATACTCTAGTGCTCGAGCGATAATCAAACGAGCCCGCGAAGAATCGGGGTATCTAATGCGTGGCGGTTTCATACAGGACTTCCCAACTTAGAAGGGCTAAAAAAATGGGAAAACGAACAATAGCAGTGATCGGTGGAACTGGTGATCAGGGATTCGGACTAGTTCTACGACTCGCTAAAGCTGGCGAGAAAATCATAATTGGATCACGTTCCCAGCCTAAAGCCGAGGAAGCAGCGAAAAAAGCTCGTGAGATCTTAGGCGAAAAAGCCCTTGTTGCAGGATTGGATAACCCTAACGCCGCTGCAGCAGCGGACATTATTATAATGTCAGTTCCTTTCGCTGCTCACATCGACATGATAAAATCAATTCAACAGAACATCAAACCTGACACAATTTTCATCGATGTTGTGGTACCGCTTTCTACAGCGGTCGGAGGGAATCCAACGACTGCCCTCAGCGTCTGGGAAGGTTCGACTGCCCAGCAAGCGGCAAGAATACTTCCGGCTAACACGAAAGTGGCTTCCGCATTTCACAATGTCGTCGCCGAATCGCTTCAAGACTTGGGTAATGAGGTTGACTGCGATGTAATTGTTTGCGGGGACATACGAGAAACACGTAAGTCAGTAATGGACCTCGCGAACGAAATTCCTGGCGTTAGGGCCATCGATGGTGGCAGACTGGAAAACTCCCGCACAGTGGAGCAGTTGACCGCTCTTTTGATAGGTATCAATATCCGATACAAAGTGAAACATTCAGGAATTCGTATTACGGGAATCCCATCAAAACAACCGTAATCGGTCTTTGGACAAAATTGCCAAGAGTTGTAGGAATCGTTGGCAAACCGAACGTTGGCAAGAGCACCTTTTTCAGCGCGGCGACTCTAGCGAATGTTGCAATTGCCAATTATCCCTTCACAACAATAAAACCGAATATTGGGGTGGGTTACGTTCGTACCTCCTGCGTGTGCAGAGAATTCAACGTGAAAGATTCACCAGGGAACTCTACCTGCGTTGATGGTACGCGGATGATTCCCGTTCAACTAGTGGATTGTGCAGGACTAGTGCCGGGCGCCTGGGAAGGACGTGGACTCGGAAATCAATTCTTGGACGAAATCCGTCAAGCCGACGCGTTAATCCACATAGTTGACGTTTCTGGTTCGACAGACTCCGAAGGCAAGCCCTGCGATCCAGGATCGCATAACCCACGAGAAGACCTGCAGTTTCTCGAACATGAACTTGATATGTGGATGGTTCAAATCCTAAAGAAAGATTGGGATAAGACCATCAGAAGAGTGGAAGGCGCCAAAGAAGAACTCCCTCCTCTTCTCGAAGAAAAACTGAGCGGGTTAGGAGTACTTCGAGATCATATTTTGCGCGCACGTCATAACGTTAGACTCAATTTCGAAAGACCGACATCGTGGACAAATTCAGACATATTGAAACTGATCTCCGAGCTTCGAAAATTATCTAAACCAATACTAATCGCTGCAAACAAAATGGACGTACCCCCGGCGAAACAGAATTTGGAAGAACTCAAAGCAAGCGGTTACCCTACGGTTCCATGCTGCGCGGAAGCGGAACTTGCATTACGACGAGCTTCTGAGAAAGGAATAATCTCGTACATACCAGGCGATGGCGATTTCAAGATTATTCAAGAATCTAAACTCACTCAAGGTCAGAAGGACGCATTGAAACTAATTAAAGAAGAAATCCTTAAGCCGCTAGGTTCGACGGGCGTACAGGAAGCGCTCAATATAGCGTTCTTCAAATTCCTGCAGATGATAACAATATATCCTGTCGAAGACCCGGAGAAACTAACCGACCACAAAGGCCGAATTCTCCCGGACGCTTATCTTGTCCCCGAAGGAACAACCGCGAAACAGTTCGCGGGAATAATTCACAGCGACTTAGCGTCAGGCTTCCTTTACGCGACTGAAGCCAGAACTAAAATGCGAATGGGCGAGGATCATGTGTTGAAGGATCGAGACGTCATATCCATCGTGAGTACCAAGCGTCACGCGTAAACTAAATTTTATTTTGCTAATGACTACGGTTCAGTTTCGAGACTCGACGAATGAAACTCTGTTTCACTATCAGGCTCTCTCCCGATCCCACATCACTATTTACTAGCGCACCCGCACCGATGAGAGACCCCGACCCGATCCTAACCCCCGGCATTATGCTCGTGTGAATCCCAGTCTTCACTCGGTCGCCCATCATGACTCCTAACTTCTTCCTCTTCGTGTCAACCGTCCTACCCTTTATCGCAATTTTTATTGTTTTTTCGTCGAACCGCAGATTAGCAGTAATCGTACCTGCGCCAAGGTTACATTCTTCACCTACGATACTGTCGCCAACATATGAAAGGTGGGGGACTTTTGTTTGCCGCATGATTATTGAATTCTTGACGTCACAGTTCGCGCCAACGTGGACACCATCTTCTATCGACGTATGCGCGCGAATTCTAGCATTTGGACCTACAACGCTATTCCTGCCCACGTAAACTGGACCCTCGATGCGTGAACCTGATCTGACCGTGGCACTCTCCTCTAACCATACGGGTTCCTTCACAATTACACCTGATTCCACTGTCCCCTTTAGGTTATGGTGCAATTTCAGAAGAGCTCGCTCATTCGCCGATAGCAATTCCCACGGCCTACCGACGTCCATCCAGTCATCCGCGTTAATCTCAGCGGATCGCACATCAACTCCTTGCTCAATCATCAGTTGCAGCGTCGACGTTATCTCGTATTCTCCCCGCTTGGAAGGTTTCGTCCTCTCTATTGCTCGAAACGACTCTTTACTCAGTACATAGATACCGGTGTTCACCCAACCCTCTCTCCGTCCTCGCGGTTTTTCTGAAATCCTCAAGGCTCGATCTCCGGCCAAGTCGACCACACCATATTCCGATGGGGCGTCCATTTTGATGAGTCCGATCACAGTGCTGTAGTCGCGCGCTTTATCGACAACGGCCTTAATTGCACGGGGCTCTAACATCAAATCTCCATTTAAGACCAGGAATTGTTCTTCGTCAACGTCTTCGCGGGCTACGTTAACTGCAGATGCGGTTCCAGTCCACTTCGTCTGATTCAGATACTGCAGGTGGACTCCATACGATGTCCCGGCTCCTAACGCGGCGTGCATCATTTCTTCACGAAATCCGACTACAAGCAGGACATCAGTGATGGAGGTCGCAGCAAGTGCGCTTAAAACGTGACCGATTAGCGGTTTTCCTGCGATCGGCAGCAAATGTTTCGGACGTGTTTCAGCGAGAGGCCACATACGTGAACCTTCTCCGGCGGCAAGAACGACAGCTTTCACGAATTAGACCTCACTCGAACTTCTCGTATGTCCAGCTCATCGAGAAACTTCTTTGCGAATTTACCGAAAAAGTCCACTTCGACATTAACTAAGTCTCCCACTTTCCTCTTTCTGAAGTTCGTCGCTGTCAAAGTGTGTGGAATTAGTGACACTGAAAACTTGTTTCCTAAAACATCGACCAGTGTCAGGCTAATACCGTCGAGTGCGACTGCGCCCTTAGGTATCATCCAAGAGACCAAATTGTCTTGCTCCTTAAACCACATCTTAATTGATCGATCGCTTTTCTTTTCTATAGCGACGATTTTGCTAACGCCATCTACGTGACCCATGACTAGATGGCCATTGATACGATCAGAAAGTCGGAGACTTCGCTCAACGTTCACACTTGATCCTTTTACGAGTTCGCGTAGATTTGTGCGACGGAGCGTTTCTTCGATCACATCAAATGTCACTGTGGTTTTGTGCTTGGCAATAACTGATAAGCACACCCCGTTTATTGCCACACTATCCCCTATTTTCACCCCCTGACTTAGCCGGCTTAGTTCCACGGATAGTGAAAATGTATCGTGCTTGGTATTCCCAACATCGGAAATTCGTCCAAGTCCTTCCACTACTCCCGTGAACATTTGGCCAACTCATTACAGTGAGTTTACTATGCTTGCGATTGTTTCAACCGCATAATCGATCAGAATTTTACCTTTTCCAGGATTAGCTGTTCGAGGATCCCCAAGTATTCCTGATTTCGTTAAGTCGGTAGCTCTCCAACCAAACGATACTTTAGCCAAATCGTCCTCTTCAAATGAAACTGCTTTTGATAAAGCGGGTACTTCCGAGACTGCTTTCCGCATGTCAACGAGCTCCGGCATGATAGCCATCATCATCGAAGTCTCTATTTCGTCAGCGTGGCCAACCAATCTCTTGGTTGATTTTCGTATCTCACCGTATTTCTTCTTGACTAGGTCGATGATTGTGAAGGAGAATACGTCCATGTCTGGGTACGCATGCTTGAGTTTAATTAAGGTGGAATCTATCGTCGCCCTGTTTCCTCCATGCCCATTTATTATGAAAACTTTAGTTAGTCCGCTATTTCGCAGGCTAACCGCAATATCTAGAATCGTGTTTGTCAGAGTCTCTACCTGTAACGATATGGTGCCCGGGAATCCCATGTGTTCCAGCGAGCAGCCTAGAACTAGAGAGGGCATTAAGAAACAGCTTTCTGATTTCTGCGAGACGGCTTGCGAGATGTGATTTGCAATTATTGTGTCCGTGGCAAGAGGAAGATGAGGACCATGTTGTTCTAGACTACCAATAGGTAACAGAATCTTAGGGTTCTTTGTCGTTTTGAGACGTTCATCGAATTGTGTCCAACTTAGAGTTGAGAGGTTGCTAGTCATTTCGATTCACCTTATACTCGAGAGTGATTTCGTTCCCTCGTCTAAGCACTCTTAGAAGTCGAAGCCGAAACGATTTGTTGATCGTTGGTACACCTATTCCTTCAACGAGCGTTGTGGCTCGATCTCCTCCGATAAGCATTGGGGAAATTGTTACGTGCACACCGTCAACTAACCCTTCCCGTAGCATAGACCAGTTCAGTGTTCCTCCTCCTTCAAGTACGATCCGGCGGATTCCTTGTCGGTAGAGAGTACGCAGTAGCATTTTCAGATTGATCTTAGACTGGCCACACCGAATTATCCTAACTCCAGCTCGCTGAAGCCCGGCGACTCTTGACGTGGGCGCTTTTCTTGAAATAGCTATGAAGACGCCGGATGGATCTGTTCTGAGGATATTGGCTTTGAGAGGTGTCCTTGCGGAACTATCGACGATGACACGGATTGGACTCTTCCCTTTGACATATCTTACAGTAAGCAGTGGGTTGTCGATTAGTTCTGTTCGAATCCCTATCATAACTGCGTCAGACTGACTTCGGAGTTTATGCAAAGTCCTCAGATCGATTTTTGATGAGATCCGCGAATCTCCGGATTTCGTAGCAATTTTCCCGTCTAAGCTCATTGCGGCGACAAGAATAACCTCAGGCCTCGCTTTGGTTTCAGACTTTGAGTGAGCCGTGTAGGATTTCACCTTCACCCATTACACATGTGACGTTCTCTATTCGTGCTCTGTGGACTACGGATGCAACTAGATCTTGTGAGAACCTCAGATTCGGATGATTAAGATTTAGAAATACGATGTCTGCCTTCTTTCCAATTTCTAGAGACCCCGTTTCGGGGAGTTCGAGGGCTTCAGCTGCGTTCTGGGTCGCCATCTTGAGGACGTCCTTCGGCGTAACAACAGCTGGGTTTCGATGTTCTGCTCTTAACATTTTTGAGGCATAATTCATTTCACGGAACATGTCCGGCTCGTTAAGCATTACGTTATCCGTTCCCAGAGCCACTGTTATTTTGCGCTTTAGCAGTGCAATAATTGGAGGGATTCCTAATCCGAGCGTGGCGTTAGCTTGTGGGCAACACACTATTGGGATATGCCTGTCAGCGATCATGTCGAGATCATCGCTTGTGGCGTTTGTGAGATGAACCATGAATCTGGGTTGCATGTGTCCTAGCGTTCGCTTAACTTCGGTTTCTCCAAAATGGGTTAAGGAGAATTCCTTCGACGTTACGCTTTCAGCAGCGTGAATTGCAACCGGTTTACCGTAAGATCTTGACAGTTCTGAAATCGTGTGCAATGCACAGTTTGTGTATTCATTTGGCCCACTTAAGCCAAGGCCGTCTGATATTTTGAGTGTCTCTATCAAGTCCTTAGTGACATTATCTGGAAGATCTTCGTCTGACTCAATTTTGTCTTCGGAAAAACAGTAGTTTGGTCGGCCGAGGATTAGTCCGCGTTGACCGTCGGTCATAGTTTCTTTTATCAATTTTACGCCTTCGGACCCTCCCTCTCTGAAGTCGGCGAAAGCGGTTATGCCAGAGGCAGGCATTGCGTGGATAGTTTGACGAATTGCCTGACGCAGGGTAGATTTTGATGTCTCTTGAAGAATCCGATTCTTTAATCCATGGATGGGATGAACGAGTTCGCTGAGTGTAGATCCGGTACCGATGTCTCTTGCAACTGCATCTCCTAGATGTATGTGAGCGTCAACTAGGCCAGGAATTGCCAAGAGGTTCTTCCCGTCAACTGTTTTCGATGATTGGCGTTGTGGCTTGGATTCTCCGAGATCACTTATCGTGCCTTTTTCGATGCGTAACCATCCGTTCTTTATTACTTCGAATTCTGTTCCTCTGAGGATTGTGAGGTTTTGTATAAGTAAACTCATTCGACCGGTCACATGTGGGTGGTCGCCAGTATGAAGTTGTTGCGATCTTGTCTAATCTTGTGAAGGTTCGTCGTGGCAAGTTCGGCTGCTTTTCGTCCGGTTTTCGCTATTCCGATACCGCATTTCAGCTCGATGTTAGAATCATGGTAGTCCTTTAGGAGTGACGTAATTGTGTCCACACTGACGCCATTGGCGACTCCCATGAAGTTGTCGCCTCCAATGTAAAATAGGAGCGCTTGATGATCCTTTAATGATCTCATTAAGTCGGCGTAAACTGTCATCACTTTAATCGATGTTTCAAATGCGGATGCATGATCAGTTGAGGTTTCAGTAATTCGATCGATATCGATGTGAATTATTTGAACACATGACTCATTTCCGTCGAGTGTCGTGGCGCAAGCGAATTCTGCCTTTCTTATTTCAGATTGAGCACTTCCAGTTTTCTGCAAGAGTTTCGATGCATTGACTTGGGCGTCAAATGCAGTTCGTCCGACACCAACTCCCATGCTCACGGTAAAAGGAAACTGATTGTTGATCTCGATCTGAATTTCTCGATGTTGTTCTCTGCTTATTCCGTTTGTTACAGCTAACATTTCGTCGAATCTGTTGAAGAAAACCAACCCCTCTCTCTTCGCGAATTTTTCCTGAAATGATGAGTAGAGCTCTGCCTGCAAGACTTGTAATCGATGCTCCCTATCGTTACCCAGCGTGTCGGTCCAGGGTCCGTAGTTGTCGATCTGTATGACGGTCATTTGTATCTGGTCGCCGCGCAATTTATTGCAACCCCACTTCGTAGATTCTTTCAGTCGTCTTCAGAGTTTCTTGAGACAGCCGAACCATCTTCACAGCTGATTCTACACTACGGTTTGCATATTCTTCCGCCCTCTCCGCGGCTTGTTCCCATGTCATGGACGGGCCCGAGACGCCTAGCGTGACAGGTTTCTTGTAGCGCAGTGAAAGATCTGATGCTTTCGACGCTAGCGCGTTGGCGATGACTTGGTCGTGGTCGGTTTCACCCTTCACAATGGCCCCCAACGTGACTACTGCGTCAACGTCGCCCTTCTCCAGCAACATCTGAATCATAAGGGGCATGTCGTATGCCCCCGGAACCTTGCAGACATATGTTGGCTTAGCATTAAGCTCGGTAGCATGTTTCAGGGCTTGATCAAGCATCTTGGCGGTTATCGCCGAATTGAACTCGGCGACTACTATTCCTAGCTTAATCCGTGATTCCATGGGCTGACACTTTGTGGTGCGTAGAACGTGCTGTCTTTGAAGAAGTCCGAAATCACTTGGTCGGCCTCGATAATCGGAATCGCGTTTTTTCTAGCAAAGGTTCTTGCTGAGTCAATCGACAACGCCTTATGGCTGTTTCCATCCAACATCTCACAAAGAGCGACCACTGGCGTTAATCCGGCTAATTCACATAAGTGCACAGAGAGCTCCGTGTGCCCTCGCCGTTTCTCAAGCGAACCCTCCGATTCGAGCAGCAAGTGAACATGTCCTGGAGCTTTGAAGTTTTTTGCAAATTCTCCAGTCGAGTCTTGTCCATTTTCGATTGCCTTCTTGGCGAGATGCGCCAGTTCGGAAATTGTTAAGGAACGGTCCAAGTCAGTTACTCCAGTGAATGTACGCCGATGATTGACCGTTATCGAGAAAGCAGGCCTTCCTCCGTACGGGGTTTCTTCTTCGTTGAGAGATCGAAGAATTGGATATTGACGCGCGGCTGAGAGAAATATGTCGTGCATTCTAACCAGGCCAAATTTTTTACCTACCTCATTGCTCAACGCCACACAGAGTAATCCACCGGCCTCGGCTCGCATCATCCTCACATGTTCCGGAGATGTGAACTCTGCAGCGACTACCATATCGATCTCATTCTCGCGAGAAGTAGCGTCATGGAGGAGCACAAATCCTCCGCTCCTCAAACTGCTCACCGCGCCTTCTAAGCTGCAATCGACACTTTCGGTCACGACCATGATGTACTTCTCGGCGGTTACGTGGCGATTCTAATATTTACCAATTACTATTCAGTGGGTATTTACTATTTTTCGGGTAGGTTAGTTTTCGCATCCGTAATCAGTCACGGTCAAACTTCGGGTTAACAAGACCGGTTGCCGCAAACATAATAGTTGAAACCGTTGTTCAGCGGAGTAGGTTGTGAAGCCGAATGGTATCCGATGTCATCTCATTCATAGCTGGAGTTGTGGCAGGAGCCACAGCTGGAATTCTGGCGGGTACGCTCCGCGGTTTAGAGAGAACAGCGGATTTACAGGAGCGGCTTAGGTCGGTTACGAAGGAGGTTGATAGGATGAGAGATTTTCTGTCAACCCATAAGTCTCAGGAAATAGACCCTAGTGTTGATGCAGAAATCGAGGCGCTGCATCACGACTTGGAAGAAATACACGAAGAGATTCGTCGGATGTATCGACGCTCGGATTGATTAGCTGGCCGGAGCGGTCGAAGTAGCAGCCCTGGCTTTAGCCTGCTCCATCAGCTGTGCAGGCGTAGCGACAACTCCCGCTGGGATCGAGGTTAATTTTGATTTTCTTACGCCAACGTGTCTTAACGGAGCGATTTTCTTTGCCAAATTGTAAATGTCGGATCCAAGCTTTCCCAAGACGAATTCTTGTGAAAGCTGCTCGTACGTCAACGTTGAAGCTTTTTCTTCGACAATCTGCCTCATCAATTGTCGAATCCCGTGCTCCTGTGATGCCTTGATCCGATCACGTGTAAATGCGACGACAGAAACACGTGTGGAGAATTGATCCTTCGTTGTGGCGTTGAAAATTCCGTCCATTCGCGTGCTACCCCGTCTTACAAGACTCCGTAAGTAGTCGGTCGCGTATTCATGTGACTTCAGTATCGTTTCTGCTCTATGATCTTTCGTGTTTGCTATGAGGAAGTATAGTTTGATTGATTGGTGCGCAAAATCATCGGTAATATCATAAAGCGTTGTTTCCACAACTCTTCCAACCAACGATGTCGGATCCTCACATGGAACACCAGCGACGACGCGTTCGCCGAAGTAGGAGGGGCTATAGACGTCATACCATTCCTTCATGCGCCACTTGTCTCTTACTTTTCTAGTTGCTTTAGACAAGGAATTTGCACCTAACTTCGGATTTTAGCAAGCTACTCTTCGTGCGCTATTTAAATCGTTCATAATTTTCGTCGCCGTCTTTCGGTCACCGAAAAAGATCCCTCTGCCGCATGTATGCATCGAAATAGGTCCTGAATCGTAGCCTGTAGCGTCTCAATTCTCGCACACCCTCCAACATGAATTTTTAGCTCTGATCCAGCAAGATTCGTCGATATTCGCAGTTTCCCACTCACGAGTTCGTTGTCGGGCAGGATAGCGGAGGTAACGGCTCTCGCGAGTTTTGATGAGCCATATCGGATACAAATATCAGCTTCCAGCATTAGCCTTCATCTGGGAAACTATTGCTTCATCAAGTTCCTTTAGGAAATCATTTGGATCCTCGACACGGATGTGCGCGCCGGCTGCAACATTATGACCGCCGCCGAAACCAGAGTACTTCTTGCTTGTAGCATTCAACGCTGCACCGAGGTTGACACCCATTTTAAGGAGTTTAGGGGGAGCTCTAGCAGACATCTTTAAGCCCCCATCTTCAGCGCGGGTGACCACTATGATCGCGTGATCGGGGAAAAGATTTCCTGCTGAGGATATGATTGAGGAGAAGGCGCCTGTCATGCTTGGTTGTATTTGGTTTTCTCCTCGAATTACCCAGATAGATGAGAATTTCTGGATAGCAGTAGGCGTGTTCGTTAGCCACTCCATGTAATTTGCAAGCGTCTTTCTGTAATTCGCGACAACCTCGTTAGCCTCTTGAAGAGCGGTCTTGCGATCTCCCATACCGACGCTGATGCCGATCGAGGGGTTTCCTGTTCGGCCGCAGGCGTTGAGCAGTGCCGAGTATTCTCGGCCGTCACGAGTTGGACTTCCCTGTGCTTCGTCAATCAGGGTGTATACGGTGCCTACGAGGTCGAGCACTACATTGGATTGGAATCCGATCGAAGTGAGGTATCCAATTATACCGTTCAGTAGCTTCTGCTTCTCTTCTTGCGAAAGATCAGCTAGTGTTCGGAATCTTTCTCCTTCCTTTATAGTGATACCATTAGAGGAGAGCAATGTTAGGCAGTTGTCTTCTCTTCCACTCAGGTTTGGCAAATATGGAGTTGTAGTATACGCTAGAGCACGATGTATCGGCCGCGTCTCTCTACCGTACAGGACCAGGTCTGAGTCAACTCGGACGCTGCCTGCAGATACTGCGTCTTCGACGAGGAGCTCATTGAGGCCCTGGAGAGACCGCTTCTCGTTCTTGTCTTGCATGTCGCCGAGAGCTCCCACTATCGCGAGAGCGCTGAGATCTTTGTTCGTTGAGGCTACTCGACGTGAGACCAGATAGCAAACTCCTGCGGCACTGATCAGTCTAGCACCATCGATGGCGAATTCGTGTGGATTCAGCTGCAACACATTTTTCGGTATTGTTCCGTTCGGTGGGTGGTGATCCATTATCAATATTTGTTTTGCAAGCTGATGAGTGGTCAGCTGGTCCAAGTATCCGCTTCCGATGTCTGAAAACACTAGGACATCTGGTTGATTTTTTGCTATTTCAGAGACAATATCTTCTCTGAGTTCTTCGACTATTCTTACTGTGAACCTAGCCTCGGCACGTGCCAGTGTTGAGCCGATTATTCCTGCTGAAGAGAGTCCGTCTGCGTCATGATGTGAGACCACCATGAAATATGAGCCGGCGCTCAGGTGTTCTCGTACGGTATCTGCAAGTTCTTGAGCGCGGTTTAAGAATCCGTCCTTGTTTGCGTCGGCAGCCATTCATTATGCCACAGACGCTACGACGTGTTTGTAATGCCAGTCAGGCTGCAGTTGTCCGCGGCCATGGTAGTATTTTTCGAGCCTGTGAATTTTTGATTCAAGCATCGCGAGTGATCGTTTGTTAACGTAATCTTTTCGGTTCTTTTCTAAATGTTTCCTCATATCTTCAGCTTTCTTTACGAGCGAGGCCAAATCTTCAGGCAGAGTTCCTTTTTGTTGTCCACTCTTGAGTATCTGCTCTATCGTTTTCCCTGTTACAGATTTCACTAGCGGTACTGCGTAACGGTCGCGAAGTAGCATACCAATGGTGCTGGGAGAATTACCTTCGCGGGCAAGCTTTAGAACAAGCGCTTCGACTTCTTCCGGAGTGTACTTGCAGCATGATGGAGTCTTCTTACCAATTGGACGAGTGGATCCTGATTTTCCGCGTTTGCTTGTGTACAGTCTCGCCATTGCTAATCATACTCTACTTCGTAATTGCTCTCTGCGTCTTAGGATTCGATTATTTAAGTTACCTTAGTCCAGATTTCTTCCTAGTCGTGTACCATTTGCAGAAATGGGTGAAAGCCTTAGCCCTGTGAGAGAACCTATTTTTTTGATCCATGCTCATCTCACCAAACGTTCGTCCATCTCCGAACTTCGGAATGAAGATGGGGTCGTATCCAAACCCAGAGTTGCCCTTCGATTCTTGTGCTACAATTCCTTTTACTGCGCCAGTGAAGGAAATGGGTGAGCGTCTAACTTCACAATAGGCGACTGCTGCTTGGAATGAAGCTTTCCGATTACTAGCGTTCTCTAATAGCTTCAAGATTCCTCTCGATCCGATTGTTTCGAAGACGAATGATGAATATGGGCCAGGGAATCCATTCAGCAAATCGATGAAGAAGCCAGAATCATCGGTAAGGACCGCTCGGGCTACTCCGTTTTTTATGAATTCGCTTGCTGCGGTGTTTACGATTGTCGTTAGACTATTAGCTTGGATCTCATGTTTCTCAAGATCCAAACGTTTCAGTCGTATACCGTATGGAGTGACTATGCTCGATGCTTCTTTGAACTTGTGCTTATTTGTTGTCGCAAAATAAACTGCCGAGTCACGCTCTATCAAAGTACCTTCCACGCCGTTCGATTTCATGCATCTTCTTCAGCATTACTTTGTTTGACTTGTCTGAGGAAGCCGAATATCCAGTCATGAATGCCTTAAAGAGCGAATTGTGTGTTTCATAGTGGCTACTCTTCAAAATCCTGTTGAAGAGTAGAAGGTCGACTCCTTTGTCCTCGTTTTCTTCTGAGTAGTTTGCTAGTCCGAAATCGATTATGCACAAGGATTCTTTGTCACATAGAACATTCGATAGAGTCATGTCACCATGAACAATGCCGCCTGCGTGCATTTGTCCTAATTTTCTGCCCAACGTCTCGCATCGAGCCAGTTTTGTTGATTTCGGGAGCGAATTGAGCTCTTCCTTCAGCGTAGGGGCTTTGACATATTCCATTACAATCGTTGACGTTGATGAATCTATGTGGAATATGGCTGGGACTGGGACTCCAAGTTTCTTGACTTCGTGCATCATAATTGCTTCGTGCGAGGTTCGAGTTCGGCGAATCACTTCATCAAGTTGTTCCACGCGGTATGGCTTAGAAATACGTGTTTTCCTAATTGCAGGCTCGTTGAACCATTCTTGCAGGTAGATTTCTGCTTCAGCGCCCTTGTAGATCAGTTTGGAGTGAATTAGTTCTCCACGGTATCTCAACATCCTCAAGCCTCCATTTTGGTTTCACGTTAGATTCTGCGATACTGATGACGACGCCTGCACGAAGAGCCAGAACACCCGTCCAAGCGATCTGAGCCCCATTATCTCCAGTGAACGGTGACTTAACGATGTATGCCGTTGCGTCATGCAATTGTGCGACCTTTTCAAGTTTAGACTGAAGCGCCTTGTTTGCGGCCACTCCGCCTGTCAAAAGGAGTTCCTTCTTACCTGTGTAGGCCAAACTTCTTTCGACTACTTCAGCAAGCATAGAGCATGATACCTCCTGCATAGAATAGCAAACGTCCTCTAGACACTCGCCGGACTTCAGTTTTGCCAAAGATGCAGTCAATAATCCGGAATAAGAAACGTCATTCCCCTTTACTACGTATGGTAGTGAAATGAACCTAGAGGCTCCTTCAGCTAATTTCTCAATCTCCGGGCCGGCTGGCGACGCTAAATTAATTTCCCGGCCGAACATGTCGAACAGATTACCGATCGTAATATCCTCAGTTTCCCCGAAGATACGCCATCGTCCACCTGAGAAAGCGGCTATGGCAGTATGGCCTCCAGACACGAGCACTACCAAGGGGTCAGTTGCTCCGGTCGTTAATGCTCCAATCTCGATGTGTCCTATCGCGTGGTTTACTGGAACTAACGGAACGTTCAAGTAACTTGATAATGCCCTTGCGACCGTAGCTCCAACTCTGAGGCATGGCCCCAAGCCGGGACCCAGCGCGATAGAGATACCGCTTAACTGATCCGGATTCGTCCGCGCATTTTTGAAGGCAGCAAGAAGAACCTTGGAGGCTACTTCGCTGTGATGATCCGCCGCTTCGCGCGGATGAATTCCCTTTCCAGGAGTTGTCCGATAAATATCTCGAACATCGGAAAGTATAGTGCCATTCTCTGAGACGATGCTTGCCCCGAAAGTGTGCGCCGTAGATTCAATGCCGAGACAAGACAACTCAATCTAGATCCATTCTTGATGTCGATGCTGAAAACCATTTAGTTAGTGTCCGAGTCAGTAAGAACAATATCTAAAAAACGTCTCATTTAAAACAAATACTGCCAAGCGAGGGTTTCGAAGATCGTTCTCTCAGGAATAGGAAGCGTAAAGAATCACGTCAGCTGACGTAGTGTAAATACTGAACGAAAACTATTTTCAATTAGATAATTGGCCGAACGAATCGAACATCATCTGGTCATTTCCTTTATCCACATTTGCAGACGTCTCATCAATTTGCCACAAGAAAGAAAGATGCAGAACGCTTGACGGGCTCAGCTAAGCTCAAATAGGGATCTGTGGCAGCTCACGGATGAGATGGTGTGACTACGTTCAAAGGTGGCCGAGAGATCGCAATCGGTTGCATCAACTGATGATCTTTGCACCATTTCTGTTCAAGGTCCTGCGCGCTTAGAAAGGATATGATTTGGCAAATGAGCAAACATGTTGGAGCGTTACCGAAGCAATACGACGCGAAGAGAATAGAAGAATACACGAAGAGCTTCTGGACAAAATCCGATATCTATCGGTTGGTTAAAAAGCGAAAGTCTCGATGTCCGAAATTTTACTTTCTTGACGGTCCACCTTTCCCTAGTTCAGATACTCCTCATATTGGTACATGTTGGAACAAAGTGCTGAAGGATAGCGTAATAAGATATCATCGATCGAATGGATTCAATGTCCGTGATCAACCAGGCTATGATTGCCACGGCTTACCGATAGAACTTGCAATTGAGCAGAAATCCGGCGTCAAAACTAAGAAGGATATAGAACGAATAGGACTGGAGAAATTCGTCACCGAATGCAGAGAATTCGCTGTAAACAATTCCGAATCGATGACACGGACCTTTCAGGAGCTCGGAGTGTGGATGGATTGGGCAGCTCCATACATGACACACGATGACGATTACATTGAGAGCGACTGGTGGAGTCTGAAGGAGGCGTGGAAGAAAGGGCTTTTCGAACATGGTCTCAGAGTCGTCCACTGGTGTCCTCGCGATGAAACAGTTCTCTCGGACTATGAAGTTGTTCTAGAGTACAAGATGCTTCGAGATCCATCCATCTACGTTAAGTTCCAGGTGGATGGCAAAGAGAACGAATTCGTTCTCATTTGGACAACGACCCCCTGGACCTTACCTTCAAACGTAGCCGTGATGGTTAATCCTGAGGCAGAGTACGTTAAAGCACGATCAGGCAATGAGGTACTCATACTTGCGAAAGCACGCGTGAAAACCATCGAAGACAAAATTCAATCTAAACTTGAAATCATCGAAACTTTCCCAGGATCTAAACTCGAAGGATTAAGATACCGTTCTCCGTTGGAAAACCTCGTACCCGCTCAAAAGAAACTGGAGAATGCTCATCGTGTTGTCCTCAGCAAAGAATACGTTAACTTGGAAGAAGGCACCGGCTGCGTCCACTCCGCCCCTGGTCATGGAGAAGAAGACTACGAAGTAGGTCTAAGATACCAGCTCCCAATCCTAATGCTCGTCAATGATCAGGGAAAGTTCGTAGACGATGCCGGCAAATATTCAGGCAAATCCGTGAGGGAAGCGAATCCGGAAATTATCGAAGACATCAAGACCAATGGAAGATTACTCTATTCGGAAGAGATAGAACACCGAAGTCCAGTATGTTGGCGTTGCAAAACACCACTAATAATTCGCGCAACCGACCAATGGATTGTTCGCGTCGCTCACCTCAAGGATACCTTCATCAAGGAAGTTGACAAGACGAAATGGGTTCCTGATTGGGCTGGTGCCAGCCAATTCAAAAATTGGTTGGCCAACCTAAAGGATTGGGTTGTATCAAGGCAAAGATTTTGGGGAACTCCGCTTCCGGTTTGGACCTGCAGTAACTGCAACGAAGTGAAAGTCATAGGGTCAAAGGACGAACTGTTAAGCCAATCAACCACTACGACCGACCTTCTCAACCTCCATGTCCCATGGGTCGACAAAGTAAAGTTGAGATGTAAATGTGGGGCCGAGATGACAAGAATACCTGACGTGATGGTAGGATGGTACGACTCGGGTGCGGCCTCTTACGCTTCCCTCGGACACCCAAAACATCCTGAACTCACCAAGTACTGGTGGCCAGCAGACTTCATAGTTGAAGGACGCGACCAGATCTCGGGCTGGTTCTTCTCACTTCTAAAAGCAGGAGTCGTGAGCATGGGGATTTCTCCATACAAGACAGTTCTCATGCATGGCTTCGTACTAGACGACAAAGGGCGAGAGATGCACAAATCACTCGGTAACTTTGTTACTGCCCAAGAAGTCATCCAGAAATTCGGTCGAGACATCTTCCGTTACTATGTGCTGCAAACGACAATTTGGGAAGACCTGAAGTTCTCATGGGATGCGATTAAACAGTACAGCGGTGATCTTGGAACCTTCTGGAACACTTACGTTTTTGCGAGCACGTATATGAACCTAGACAAATTCCAACCACAAAGATGGCCGCTAAAAAAACTGACAAGAAGTCTACGTCCGGAGGATGAATGGTTGCTCAGCAGAACGCACCGCACCATCAAAGAAGTGACCGCGGCAATGGATAATTACAAAATTCATGAAGCTGTTCGAAAGCTCAAAATCTTTCTAGTCGAAGACTTGAGTCACACATACGTACGCTACATACGACGCCGAACCTGGATTGAAAAGGAGACCGCAAATAAACAATCAGCTTACGCAACCCTCTACTTCGCGCTCAAATCAGCCTTGGCAATGCTAACCCCAATTCTTCCGTTCCTAACGGAGGCAATATACCAAGACATGTTCCGAAACGCTGAACCAAGAAACCCAGAGACCGTCCATCTCCTAGACTGGCCAATTTACGAAGAGAAAATGATTTCCGACGAACTCGAAGCAGAAATGAATGCCGCTAAAGCAATTGCTTCGACAGTCGCTGTCGTACGTGGAGAGAAGGCCCTCAAACAACGACAACCAGTAAGACGCATAATCGTGGCATCCGACTCGAAAATAACGCGCAAAGCACTGAAGACATACTCTGACCTATTGCTTGAGCAGATGAACACTCGCTCACTGTCAGGCATTTCCAATGAAAAGCGATCCAAATACGAACAGCCCGGGAAATCTGAGCAATTCGCTAAATCAAGTTTCCCAGACGGAACGGTCTTCCTAGATCAGAAGCTGACACCAGAAGACATCGCAGAAGGACTGGCACGAGACGTAGTCAGAAGAATTCAGCAGATGCGGAAAGAAATGGACCTCAAAGTCGACTCATACATCGAAGCAAATCTTGTAGTGCCACAAAAAATGGAAAAGCTCCTGAAGACTCAACAGCATTACTTAGCCCATGAGATAAGAGCTAAACGACTTACAATTTCAGCTGAGAAGAGAGACTCCCTTGCAGGTTGCTTTTCAAAGACGTGGGAAATAAACAAAGAGAATTACGAGTTTACCTTACGCGAACTGTCGTCCACAAAACGAAAGAAAACTGGCAGACTTCGATCACTCCGAAGCCGCCAACACCGCCGGCAAATACTTAGACGAAGAACTCGAGGCTTGACAAGAGTATCTATCAGATGAAGAACTGAGGACATTTATGGACCTATCAGACAAAGATTACGTCGTAGGAGGTGTAATACCCTACGATTTACCCGAACCGCTGAAAAGGCGACCTCTCTCAGAGAGGCACCTCGATGAATAGGCGCTCCAGAAGTTCCTTGTACCTGTTTCTAATCGTGACTTCGGTAACATTGGCGATTTCAGCAATCTCACGTTGAGTCTTCCTCTCGTTGGTCAATACCGTTGCTATGTATGTGGCAGCTGCTGCTATTCCTGTCGGGCCCCTACCACTGGTTAGCTTCATTTCCTTCGCAATCTCCAAGATTCTGATCGCAATCGCTTCAGCCTTGCCCGATATGACCAGTTTATTGCTAAACCGTGCGGCATAGTTCCTGCTGGTTGATGGCGGTACGAATGCTTCCAATTCACGAACCATGAATCTGTAGCTCCGCCCTATGTCCTTCTTGTTCAAGCTTGATGACGCAGCAATTTCGTCCAAGGTTCGAGGTACGCCACACTGCCTGCATCCCATGTAGATCGCGGCGGCGGTCACATTATGAATCGATCGACCACGAATTAGCCGTTTCTTAATTGCTCGGCGATAAATGACTGAAGCAGTTTCAAGAATATTCTTCGGGAGATTGAGTGCCGACGCAAGCTTGCTTAACTCAGCAAGCGCAACCGCAAGGTTTCGCTCTGTGGCATCAGAGACACGCACTCTGCTCTGCCACTTTCTCAGCTTGTACAGGTCTAGTCTCTGCGCAGCGGTTGCTCGTTTTCCTAGAGCGCGCCGATCGCGCCAATCAATAATAGTAGATAAGCCCTTGTCGTGGATCGTGTAGGTTAACGGAGCACCTACTCGAGTTCTCTTCGATTTTTGTTCATCATCAAAAGCTCGCCACTCCGGCCTCGTGTCAGCAAGTTTTTCGTCGATGACGAATCCACAAGCCATGCAGACTACCTCGGCAGCCTCGTAGTCACGCATCAACTTGGGCCCACCACACTCTGGACAAACACGAATTTTACTTGGCGACTGCAGCGCTTCGCCTACTTCGATATCTGATTCTTCGGCCACATTCTCATCCTTGTTGTTTTAATTTAGCAAGTATACGATTCGTCCAACGTACTTTGCGGGTGAAGAGACGGTCGGTCTAAGAGCCAGGTATGGTGAGGCTACAGGCCCAAATATCTCTTGTACTTTTCCGATCTCCTTCAGTTTACTGTCGCAGGTCTTGGTGCCTATTTTAACGAAACCTGCTTCTTCGCACTTTACTATGAGGCTTCGGCTTGTTGAAAAATGGAGAATTTTGCCGAGCCTTTGCAAACTCGCTTCTTCACTCCCGCCGTGAGTTATCTCGGAAACGTTAATTCCTTATATAAACTTAGATCTCTGCTTTTTCTCAGCGCACATCTTCCACAACAAAATTTCATAGCCACTTCACCTGAAGCTTTCACGTACGTTTCTCCCTGAACGTTTTTTACAAACAAGCCAATCGTTCCAACGGCAGTTCGGCTCAGATGATCAAGGGCGTAGTGCTAACTAACTTCATGTCCTATGATAACGCGTATGTTCCCTTAGCTCCGGGACTGAACCTAATTTGCGGGCCGAACGGGGCCGGAAAATCTTCCATCCTACTGGCAATATCAGTTGTCCTTGGCCAAGCCTATACGGAACGATCCAAGAAGCTTAGCGATCTTATCAAATGGGGGACAGCAGAAGCAAGAGTTACACTAATCATCGATAATTCAGGAGAAAAACGGCCGTTCCCTCAAATCCACTCTGACCAAGTTACGGTCACGCGAGTTCTCAGGCATAACGGCACATATTACTACCTTCTCCAGAACAAGCCGACAGCTAAATCTGCGGCGACCGACGTTTTCAAAACGCTCGGATTAAACCCAGACAATATCCTCGTAATCATGCACCAATTCATGGTAGGGCGATTCGCAGCGGTATCTGCACAAGAGAAACTGAAAATGCTAGAGGAAGCAGTTGGCTTCCAAACTTACCGCGAAGAAGTCCTTGACGCACGACTAAGATTGGATAGCGTTGCCAGCGAAGAGCAATCACTTGCGCAAGTCTTAGAATCAACCAAAGAAACACATGACTACTGGAAGCGTGAGCACGACCGATTTCAGCAGAAGAAACAGCTACAGGCTAAATTGGACACGTTGAGGAGAGAACTTCTCTGGTCTAGAATTCAAAAACGTAAGGAATCTTTAACTCACCTGCAAACCCGAATAGACTCAAAAACTCATATGCTCCAAACGATTGAGAGCAAAATGCAGGAGTTAGCTGAGTCGAAGAAAAAACGGCAGGCAAAATTTGATGAACTGAACCTTAGCCGAGTGGAGCTCGAAGATAAGCGAATTGAACTCGTAAAAGAGACGACAACGCACGAGCTAAATCTCGAATGGTCAACAAGTCTTCTGCGAAATGTTCAGTCACTTACTAGCGATCAAGAGGGAGACTACATCCCGCAGCTGCAGGCCCTGGGCAAACTCAAAACATCATGGAAGGAAAAAGCTGCGGACTCACAACAAGGTCTGACAAAAGCTAAAGAAAAAATGAGCATGCTGACCGAAAGGATAGCTGATGCAAGTGGAAGACTTGAGGATGCGTTATCACGATTAATCGACACGAACGTCGAATACGAGGTCTCAGGATTCAAACGAAAGCTATTGACAGAAGAAGTAGCAGACCTCCAAGCACAA
>Ga0074044_10000547_pt1 | contig 36277 bp, 33 predicted proteins | sample BogForMeECP23OM1_FD_94443 | JGI IMG/M metagenome (GOLD analysis project Ga0074044, IMG submission 94443) | Bog forest soil microbial communities from Calvert Island, British Columbia, Canada - Bog Forest MetaG ECP23OM1 | ecosystem: Environmental > Terrestrial > Soil > Wetlands ...
GGAAGGAATGGAGCGGCCTATGAGAATCGAACTCACGCCTGAACCTTGGCAAGGTTCCGTACTACCATTATACTAAGGCCGCTCGACTACTAATTTTATAGCACGCCACCACGCCAAAATCCAAATCCCGGCGCGTTTCGTATTCCGCCGTTGCGTATCCTCAGGATACCTGGCTTACGCGCGCAGACTTGACCACCGGTGAGCGGCGCTGCCGTTCGGCAAATCGCGTCGCTTTGTCCTTGTCCGTATATACGCGGCCAAAGGTCTCTCCATCGGCGTAATTGACGGTTACCAGGTAGTGGTGATGGCGACGCCGGCGGTCTTTCCCAAACTCGGATTTTTCGTCGCGAACGGACTTCCTTGGGAGCTTTGATCCTTGTTTAGCCACGTGGACATCCTCAGTGTTGCGAAAATCTCAGTCCTCACTATCGCAAGAAAAACCCATTCGCGCAAGTAGTATGCAAGCTAGTAACCCGTTCTTTATGCGTTGACTGAAGAGGACTGTCCGGGCCGGGCGGCCAGCCCGCCACAAAATGAATTTGTACGGGCCAGATGTCACTTGCGTTAACGTTACCTGCTCAACCGATTTGGGGCCATTTTGGGCGCTACCTTTGTCACGTGCAGTGTTAGCCTCTCACTTTCCTACCCCAACCCCAGTACCGTGCATCCAACGAAGTGATGCTTGAGCAAGCGTTTCTTTGGCGTTTATTTTCTGGTGCGGTTGTTTTCATGAAACATTTTGCCGGTTTTTACGTCTTAATGGTTGTAGGTCACAACATGCTGCTACGGCGGATGAAGGATAAGCAAATGACGAATATTCACAAACTACCGCCCATTCTCGAAGACCTTCGGAGCCACACTCCGGAACAGTTGGCGGAACTCCGCCTGATGCTCAGCGCCGGGATTGCCGGACGGCCCGATGTGCGCCGGCCCGGTTTCTTCGAACTCGATGGCAACGACAGCGTCTATTACATTTTCCGCTATCCCACCGGCCACAAAGTGCTTTTGGTTGCGGCTTGGGAACGCCAGTCCGATCCGGTCGCCGAGATGGTAGCCTGCTCCTGCCCCGCCGCGTAATTGTGTCGCTTGCTCAATCGGAAAACCTCGCCCTTGGAAACAGCAAACGCGGGCTGGATCGCGCCTTCTTTTAGTCTTTTTCCAGCTTCAGCGCCACAGAATTGATGCAGTAGCGCAATCCCGTGGGCCCAGGCCCATCCTCAAACACGTGGCCCAGGTGGGCTTCGCACTGGCTGCACTTGACCTCCGTGCGAACCATCCCGTGCGTGCTGTCGGTTTCCTCTTCCACCACTTCCCCATTCGCGGGCGCGAAGAAGCTTGGCCAGCCACAACCGGAATGAAACTTGGTCTCCGACCGGAAAAGGGGCTGCCCGCAACACACACACTTATACGTTCCGGGCGTTGCAGTAGCCTCGTATTCGCCCGTAAATGGGGGTTCCGTCCCCTTTTGGCGGGTCACATAGTACTGGTTCTGCGTAAGCGACTTCTTCCATTCCGCATCGGATTTGAGCAATTTCTCGCCCACTTTTTTTGCCCCCTTCACCGCTCTGTTATTGTCCTGTCAGTATCAGATTCACCGCAATGCCTTGACGTTTCACCCCACTCCCCCAATCATAGAAGTGACCCCGCCCGCAGGACGATACTATGGCTGAAGTGTCTGAAAAGCAGTACGCCGAGAAGCGCAGCAGCCGGCGAGCCAAAATCGCCAAGCCCCTCCGCGTTCGCCCGTCTGAGCCACGCGACCAGCACTTCGAAGATCTCCCTGTCAGTATCAACGCATCCAAGGAAGGCATCTATTTCCATACGCGCCGGGCCAACTACTACAAGGGTATGCGCGTTTTTGTGACATTTCCCTTTAGCTCCGCCCATGACCCCATGAACTGCGAGTACGTGGGGGAGGTGGTGCGCGTGGAAACCCTTGCCAATGGCAAGTTTGGAGTGGCCCTGCATCTCCTCATAACCGTCAACTACAGTTCAAACACACCGCAGGGGATCGTTTCCCGCAGCTAGTATCGAAAATTCCCATGCATGGCCTTTGAATTTTGGTTTGACCCCGCCTTCTCCTATTGTGTATTTTCTTCAGGTAATGATTTTTCGGGCGCATCGGCACCATCATCATCACGGCTTCCAGCCGCGCCCGTTGTGGTCTGTATAGCGCTTACGTAGCACAAAGCTCTTATCGGCCCGCTGGCGTGAATCGCCCCAGCGGGTTTTTTGTTTTTGGGAGGCTCTGGTGGAACTTGATTTCACAAAACTGGACGGGCTGATCCCCGTGGTGATTCAGGACCATGCCACCCGGGAGGTGCTGATGCTCGGCTTCATGAATGCCGAAGCGCTCGAAAATACCCGGCGCACCGGCGAGGTCCATTTCTATAGCCGCACCCGCAAGCGCCTCTGGAAGAAGGGTGAAACGAGTGGTCACGTCCTCCGCGTTCGCCAGATCCTTTTTGATTGCGACGCTGACTCCCTCCTCATCCGCGTCGAACCGGTGGGCCCCGGCGTTTGCCACGAGGGCTACCGCAGCTGCTTTTTTCGTGAACTGGCGCCCGACGGCACGCCGCTTGTCATTGCGGAACGGGCTTTCGCGGTTGAAGATGTATACGGCAAAAAGGGGGCGGAATGAGCGTCTTGAAATTGGGCATTCCCAAAGGCAGTTTGCAGGATGCCACCGTTGACCTCCTGGCCCGCGCCGGATGGAAGGTCACGCTGAGTTCCCGCAGTTACGTGCCCGCGATTGATGACGCCGAAATCGAGTGCCTGCTGGTGCGCGCGCAAGAGATGGCGCGTTACGTGGAATCCGGCGCGCTCGATGCCGGAATCACCGGCCACGATTGGGTGGTGGAAACAAATGCGGATGTATTGGAGCTTGCGGAACTCGTCTATGCGAAGCAGCGGCTGGCGCGCGTGAAATGGGTGCTTGCGGTTCCTGAGGACTCGGCCATTCGCTCTCCGCGCGATCTGGAGGGGAAGACCATCGCCACGGAGGTCGTGCACATCACCCAGAAATACCTGGCGCGCCACGGCGTGAAAGCGCGTGTGGAATTTTCCTGGGGCGCCACCGAAGTGAAGGTGCCGCAACTCGCCGACGCCATTGTGGAGGTTACCGAGACGGGCTCTTCGTTGCGCGCCAATCGCTTGCGCATCCTGGATACCGTTCTTGAATCCTCCACGGTGTTCATCATGAACCGCAAAGCCGCCGATGATCCGGCGAAACGCGAGAAGGCTGAGAACGTCGTGCTGATGCTGCAGGGCGCGATTGCCGCCGCCACGCGCGTCGGGTTGATGTTGAACGTGAGACAGGTGGACCTCGCCGCGGTCCTCGCCGTGCTCCCTGCGCTGAAGAATCCCACCATCTCCGCGTTGAGCGATTCCGATTGGGTCGCCGTGAACACTATCATCGAAGAAGCGGTGGTGCGGCAGATTTTGCCGAAGCTGAAGGCCGCCAAGGCTCAGGGTATCGTCGAATATCCCCTGAACAAGATCGTGCTCTGATGAGAATCCTGAAACTTACCGCGAAAACCGAAGCCAATCTCATGCGCTTGCGGGAAGGCGATGATCGCGTTGCTCTGCGGGCTGCGGCGAAAATCGTGGCCGATGTCCGCCTGCGGGGAGACGCCGCGCTGGATAAATGGAATCGCAAGTTTGATCCCGGCGCACCGAAACACACTTCACTCTGGATTTCTCCCGCAGAAGTTGCCGCGGCGAAAGAGCGAGTCAGCCGCGGATTCCTCCGTGCCATTTCTCATGCCGCGGAAAATGTTCGCCGCGTGGCGGAAAAACAGATGCCGCGCGAATGGTCGCTTCAGGTCGAGCCCGGCGTAACTGTCGCGCAGATCGTGCGTCCGCTCGAATCCATCGGGTGCTATATTCCCGGCGGACGCTTCGCGCTGGTTTCGACGCTGGTCATGACCGTGGTGCCTGCGCAAGTGGCCGGTGTGCGGCGAATCGTTGCAGTGTGTCCGCGCCCGAACGACGAACTCATGGCCGCGGCGGATATGCTAGGCGTTAAGCAACTTGCCCGCGTCGGCGGCGCTCAAGCGATTGCCGCGCTCGCTTATGGGACAAAGCGGATTGCGCCCGTCGAAAAAATCTTTGGGCCGGGCAATCGTTATGTCACCGCCGCGAAGCAGATCGTCAGCGCCACTTGCGCCATTGATTTGCCCGCGGGGCCCACGGAGGCCGTGGTGCTCGCCAATCACGGAAATCCCCGCTGGATTGCCGCCGATTTGCTGGCGCAGGCCGAACATGGCCCCGATGCCGGAAGCTATCTGGTGACCTCGTCTGTGCGCTTTGCCCAAAAAGTCCAGCGCGAAGTGATGGAACAGTTGCAGGAATTGCCCGCCGACAATCCCGCGCAACTTTCCATTCGCAACACGGGCGCGATCCTTCTGGCTCCGTTTTGGAACGCGGCCTGTGAATTTGTGAATCGTTTTGCCCCGGAGCACCTCAGCTTGCCATCGGACGATGGCAAACCGTTGAGCAAAGTCCGCTCTGCCGGAACCGTGTTTCTCGGCCCGCTCAGCGCGCAACCCTTTGGCGATTACGCCAGCGGCAGCAACCACGTTTTGCCGACGGGAGGCTGGGCCCGGCGTCGCGGCGGCCTCAGCGCCAGTGATTTTGTGAAGTGCATCAGCGTGCAGACGATCGACCCGCGCGGTTTCCGCCGCCTCGCCAGCGATGTGGAAGTGTTGGCCAGGGCCGAAGGACTTTTGGCGCACGCTAATGCCGTCGAGGTGCGCCGATGAACGTGCAACTCCCCGTGCGCAAAGCGATTCTCCTTCGCCGCACTTATGAAGCGCCCGCCGAAGGCCGCGCCAATAAAATTCGCCTGGACTTCAACGAAAACACCACCGGCTGCAGCGTCGCGGCGCGAAAGGCTCTGGCCCGCCTCACCGCCAAACAGATTGCCACTTATCCCGAATATGCCGCGCCCACACGCAAATTGGCACGTTACTTCCGCGTGCATCCCGACGAACTGCTTTTGACGAATGGCGGCGACGATGCTTTGCGCGTTTTCTTCGATACGTTCGTCGAGCCCCGCACCAGTGTACTTATTTGTGAACCAACCTTCCCGATGTATCGCTATTACGCCGAAATTGCCGGCGCGCGCGTGCAGGTGTTGCGTTACGGCGCGAACATGGAATTTCCCTTGGACGAAGCGATTGCCGCACTGCGCAAAAAACCACGCGTGTTTTTCCTCGCCAATCCTAATAATCCCACCGGCACGCTGGTGCCGCACGCCGCCATTCGCAAGCTGCTGCGCGCTGCCACGCATACGGTTGTGGTGTTGGACGAGGCTTACGCGGAGTTTTCGCCTGAAAGCGCCGTTCCCTGGGTACGCCGCTATCCTCATCTTTTCGTGGCTCGCACTTTTTCGAAAGCGGAGGGCATGGCTGGCCTGCGCCTGGGCGCCGTGATTGGCCAACGCGATTCTCTTTCGCTGGTGCGCCGCGCGATGCCGCCTTACCCGGTGAATGCCGCGGCACTCGCTGCGGGTGTTGCTGCCGTGGAAGAGCGCAAGACCATCGCGCGCTATATACGCGACGTGAAACGCCTGCGCGCGTGGTTGGCCCGCGAACTGCAGAAACGCAATGTGCGCGTCTACCCCAGTTCCGCCAATTTCCTTCTTGCCGATTTTGGCAAAACGGGCCCCGCGTTTTTCCGGAAGCTCGAACGTCACAACATCTTGATTCGTGAACGCAGCCATGACCTCGGCCCCGGCTTCGCCCGCATCACCATCGGCACGGAATCGGAACTCAAGAAACTTTTGCGTCTGCTTGGGCGCAACTCCTAGGAAAACCTATGCCCAGAACTTCCACCATTCGCCGCAACACCAAAGAAACGCAGATTGATCTCCGCTTGAATCTCGATGGCCGGGGCAAGTCCAAAATCTCTACCGGCATTCCTTTCTTCGATCACATGCTGGACCTCGTCACGCGCCACGGCGGCCTCGATCTTCGCCTCACCGCCAAAGGCGACCTGCAGGTGGATCAGCATCACACCGTCGAAGACGTCGGCATTGCTCTCGGCGAAGCCGTCAACGCCGCGCTCGGCAACAAAAAAGGCATTCTCCGCGCCGGATATTTCCTGATGCCCATGGACGAGACGCTTGCCGCAGCCGCCATCGATTTTGGAGGCCGCGGCTTTTGTGTCATCAAGGCAAAATTCTCCGCGAAGCGGGTCGGCGATTTTCAAACGGAATTGGTCGAAGACTTTTTCCAGGGATTTGCGCAAGCCGCGCGCGCCAATGTCCATCTGCGCGTCCTCTATGGCCGCTCTTCGCACCACCAAGTGGAAGCGCTCTTCAAAGCGTTTGCCCGCGCGTTGCGGTTCGCCGTTTCGCGCGACAAACGCCTCCGCAACGTACTCCCCAGCACCAAGGAACTTCTGTGAACGTTACCCTGCTCGATTACGGCGCGGGCAACGTCACTTCGGTTGAGCGCGCCTTGCGCCGCTTGGGCGCGCAGGTATTCACCACCAATCAGCCTGAAGCGATCGCCACGGCGGAGCGCCTCATCCTCCCCGGAGTTGGCCATTGCGCCGCTCTCATCGCCGCTCTCGATGCCCACGGATTGCGCCAGCCGTTGCTCCATGCCATCGCACGCGGAACAAACTTCCTTGGCATCTGCCTTGGCTTGCAGGCTCTGTACGAAACGAGCGAAGAAGCTCCATCGCTGGCAGGTCTTGCACTCTTGCCCGGCCGCGTCACCCACCTCCCGTCGGGCGTCAAACTTCCCCACATGGGTTGGAACCAATTGATGCGCGCAAAGACAAGCCACCTCCTCGATGGCATTTCGCCCGAAGCCTATTTTTATTTCGCGCACTCTTACGCCGCGCCCGCTTCCGGCCCCGAAAGCATCGCCGTCTGCGAACACGGCCGCGCATTCATCGCCGTCGTCGAGCAACGCAATATCCTTGGCGTGCAATTCCACCCCGAAAAAAGCGGGGCTCCTGGCGCAAAGCTTCTTGAGAATTTTTTGAGGCTGCCGGCATGAGCCTGGCGCATCGCATTGTTCCCTGCCTGGATACCGACGGCGTCCGCGTCGTGAAAGGCGTGCACTTCGAAGGACTGCGCGATGCGGGCGATCCCGTGGAACTTGCCGCGCGCTACAACGCGGAAGGCGCCGATGAACTGGTCGTCCTGGACATCGCTGCCTCGCGCGACAATCACCCCACCTTTCTCGAAACCATTCGCCGCGTCGCCGAGCAACTCGCGATTCCTCTTACGGCGGGAGGGGGCATTCGTTCGCTCGAGAATGCGCGCGCTGTTGTGCGTGCCGGCGCCGACAAAATCACCGTGAACACCGCGGCTGTCCAGCGTCCCGAACTGATCGGCGAACTTTCCTGCGAATTTGGCGCGCAAGCCGTGGTCCTGGCCATTGATGCGCGCCGCGAAAACGAACGTTGGACAGTGCGCGTTCGCGGCGGCCGTAATGCTACAGGCCTCGACGCGGAAGAGTGGGCGCTGCGTGGAGTGGAACTTGGCGCTGGCGAAATTCTTCTCACTTCGATGGATCGCGATGGCACGCAATCCGGCTTTGATGTCGCCTTGACTGCGACCATCAGCCGTGCCGTCAGCGTCCCGGTGATTGCCTCTGGTGGCGCAAAAATCCCCGCGCATTTTCTGGAAATCTTCACGGAGGGCTGCGCCGATGCCGCTCTAGCTGCTTCCATCTTCCACGATCAAGTGCAATCCATCCGCGCGCTGAAATCGTATCTGCGCGAAAACGGCGTGGAGGTGCGCCTGCCATGCTGATTCCGTGCATTGATTTGCAGGATGGCCAGGCCGTGCAACTCGTCCATGGACGCAAGCGCGAACTCGCCGTCGCCGATGTCCTCGGTCTGCTCGATCGTTTCGGCCACTATGCCTGGCTGCATGTGATTGATCTCGATGCCGCCATGCGCAAAGGCCACAACAACCGCCTTGTCCAGCAACTCTGCCGGGAGGCCCGCCGCAAATTCAAACTTAAGCTGCGTGTGGGAGGCGGTATTCGCACCGTGCGCCGCGCCGAATCGCTAATCGGCCTCGGCGTCAAGCAAATCATCGTCGGCAGCGCCGCCTTTCGCCAGCAGCGCCCCAATCTCGCATTCCTGAAACGCGTTGCCAACCGCATCGGCAAAAGACATATCTTGATCGCCCTGGACACCGCCAAAGGACGAATCGTCATTCACGGCTGGCGAAAATCCCTGTCCCTCGCTCCCGCCGAAGTCATGTCCGCCCTCGAACCCTATTGCGCCGGATTCCTCTGCACCGATGTGGACCGCGAAGGCACCATGCGCGGCGTGAATCTCGCGTGGTTCCGCGAGTTGCGCCGCTCGACGCGGCTGCCCATCGTCGCCGCCGGCGGTATCTCCACCACCCGCCAAATCTCCGCCCTACAAAAAATCGGCATGGACGCCGCCGTCGGCATGGCCCTCTACAAGAACCGCGTCTCTTGAACTCTGGGGCCTCGACGCGCTAGCGGCTAGTTTCTGGTGATTAAGCCAAAGTGGACAAGCTCTGTTTATAAACTGAGAACCTCGTCGACGACTGGCGGGAACCTAGAGTAAATCCTGTTGTCTAATGCAATAGGAATCAACCCTCCTCTTGTATAGCCGACCGCACGGCGTTTTTGCCGAGGGTGGAAAGCTTAGGTCTTCATGGAAGATTCAAACGGCGGCAGAGATCACCCGGACCGCTTTTACCACCGAAAACGAAAGAACATTCTTAGCCTGGATGAAATCCTGCTTCCCTCAAACATCGCATATGCCGTTGGTTACGGGCTCCTTCTGTACATTTACAAGAATCTGTCATTGTGGACACCCGAAAATGACTTGCCCTATTACTTCTTCCGAGGCGCGTACCGGTTCGATGACCTCCTGTGCATCCCTTCGAACGAAGTAATCACTACGACAGCTCTAGCTCGACAATTCCCATCTCCATGGAGCTTAGTTGGAGCCGAGCTACTGATTGCAATCAGCATATTCGGTCTTGCCGCACTGCTGCACCTTCTCCTCAGGCTTGTTGCCGGTTCGTGGTTTTATCAAAGGATGCTCAGGCGCCCGGGTGGTGTGATCGCGCTTTTTGCAGCGCCCGCATGCTACTTGCTAGGAAGGCTGACCTGGACTTGGCCGCCTGTGGAATACCCCTTGGGGTTCTATCCCTTTTGGCAGAGTTTGCCATTGGCAATTTTCTTGATGGAGTTTCTCTGTCTCGGCATCTCTGCCATGATATTCAGCACGCGCACCATTCCCGTTTGGATTTTATCCATCGTCTTGTTTATTCACTATGCGTTTTGGTTACCAGTTTTATGGCCCAGACTGGGGTTCTATTCTTCCAGGCTTTACATACCAAACGTCCTCTTTTTAGTTTTTCCGGCTTCTGGCATAGTTTGGCTGGTTTGCTCGAGAATGCCGTACGCAAATTCCGCTGACATGAACAACCAAAAAGGAGTTGGGCGGTGGATATATGTCACCGCGATTTTCGTTCTCGCAGTCCTCCTCTTTGCTTGGCTTCCGAGCAGACCAAAGAGTTTGACCCACCTCAAAAACATGGAATCACTCACCATTCAAATGTCCCGAGGCGCTTGCTACGGGAGGTGCCCCATCTACTCGATCACGATTCACGGAAATGGCTCAGTCGATTATGCTGGCTACAGGTACGTCGATGACCGAGGCCCGCAGACGAGCGCAATCAGCCGCGAACAGGTCATGACCATCATCCGGGGGCTGGATAGCGCCCATTTTCTTACTCTCGAAGATCGTGCCTTCCAGTGGTGTTTCGACTCTGGGAGCGTCGCCGTCTCCGTTTCAGTAGACGGGAAAACAAAGCGTGTCGTCAGCGATGACGATTGCATGGGAGCAAAGGCCGGACTGCAAGCCCAGTTTGTGCAAACTACCCGCGAAATTGATGCAGTTGTTGGCTCCAAGCGTTGGGTAGAATGTAGGGGACGCTGCCGGGAGTGATTCCGGCAGCCGAAACTTTCTCCATGCTCTCTTTTTCGCGAGTCCTTTCCCCCACGTCCTCCCCTGCAGTACGATAATAAGCAATGCGGTGACCGCGTCCCTAAAGTGAGGCCCCATGCTTGTCTCCTTCCGCCCTTGCAGTCCGAAAGATCAAGCCACTCTTCTGAAGTTCATTACTGCCTATTACCGCTTCGACAAAATCCCCTTCAATCGCAAAGACCTCGCGCAAGGCGTCCATACCCTGCTGCGCAATCTCTCGCTCGGTAAGGCGTGGCTTATGGAAAGCCACAAAAAGGCGGTGGGCTACGCCATCGTCACCTACAATTTCGATTTGGAATATGGCGGCATGGAAGCGATGCTCACCGATCTTTACGTGGAGAAGCGCTGCCGCAACAATGGCATCGGCTCGCTGGCGCTCTACGAAATCGAGGATTTCTGCCGCGAGCGCGGCATCCGCACCATCGAACTCCAGGTGCAGCACCACAACAAATCCGCCGAAACCTTCTACCGCAAGGCCGGCTTTAGCATTCTGCGACGCAAAGTAATGTTATTGGATGTGCGTTCCGAGGAAGTGGCCCGCACCCACCGCGCTAGCGCAAATAAGCGTCGGTAATATACTGCTGCACCATGCGCTGCGTGTTGAAGAACGAACCATTGATCGCGATGGCGTGGCGCATCACTTCAAGGTAGCGGTTGCGGTCCTCAAAAAACATCGGCAGGATTACGCTCTCCAGTTTCGAGTAGAGGCTCTCTGCGTCCAGCGCGTTATCCACCGGAGTCTCCGGCCCGGGATCGCCGCGATGCGGTTCCCCGATGGACCACCCGGTCACGCCCTCGATGCAACCCTCGACCCACCAGCCGTCCAAAATGCTCAAGCTCGGCACGCCATTCACCGCCGCTTTCATCCCGCTCGTGCCGGAAGCTTCCAGCGGATACTGCGGCGTGTTCAGCCACAAATCCACGCCGGACGTAAGCTTTAAGCCCAAATCCAGGTTGTAGTCATCCAAAAACGCGATCGTGACGGCCTTCTTCAGCGCTTTCTTCGACTTGAAGATTTTCTTGATGATCTCTTTGCCGCCGCCATCCTGCGGATGCGCCTTGCCGGCAAACACAATCTGGAACGGTCCGATATTTTTCGCAATCTGCCGCAAGCGGTCCAAATCTCTCAAGATAAGGTCCGCGCGTTTATAACCCGTAGCCCGGCGCGCAAATCCAACCGTAAACGCATCGGGATCCAGTTTCAGCCCCGTCTTTATGCGGACAGCTTCCAGCAAGTCGTGTTTTGAAAGCAGATGCGCCGCCCAAACTTCCTCCGGCGGCAAACCCAACGCCCCGCGCAGGCTGTAGTTATCCTCGCGCCACGAAGGGATATAGCGATCGAATAGATCATGGAAAGCAGGTGAAGTCCACGTCGCGGTGTGCACGCCATTCGTGATGGCTTCGATCACTACGTTCGGAAACATTTTCCGGGAAACTTCCCCGTGCAGCTTGGCCACGCCATTCACGTAATTGCTCAGGCTGAGCGCCAGGTACGTCATATTCACCTTGGCGCCCTGTCGCACCGCTTCCTGCCAGTTCGGATAAGACTGCTCTGTCTGCAGAATGCTCTTGATCAATTCCGCGGAGGATTCGTCTTTCGCATCGAGGAAGCGCACCTGCTCCGGCACCGCCCGGGAAAGATACTCGGCGGGGAATTTGTCGTGGCCCGCAGGCACCGGCGTATGCGTGGTGAAGACGCACTTGTTGCGCACGCGTTCGATGTCTTCGCCCTTGATGGCCGTGCGTCCGGCCCGCTTCGTCTCTTCTTCCAGCAATTCCATGGTGAGCAGCGCCGCGTGCCCCTCGTTCATGTGGTAGCGCATCAAGTCCGTGTGGCCCAGCGCACGCAGCATGCGCACCCCGCCAATCCCCAGCAGCACTTCCTGCGACAACCGGTAATACGGATCGCCGCCATACAGTGCGCCGGTCAGTTCGCGGTCTTTCGGGTCGTTTGAGGGCAGATCCGCATCCAAAAAGTAGACCGGAACCTCAAACCCGCGCACGCCTTTCACCATGTAGCGCCAGGCGCGCAGCTCCACGGGCCGGTTCTCCAATGTAACGCTGACGCGCGGCTCTTCCTCCTGGAGAAATTTCTCCACTTCCCATTCGACCGGTTCTTCGGTTTGCGCCCCGTCTTCCCCCAAGACTTGCCGGAAATAGCCCTTGCGGTAAAGCAGCGACACCGCCACCATCGGCAGCCGGATATCCGCCGCCGCGCGAATCGTGTCGCCAGCCAGCACACCCAGGCCGCCGCTGTAGCTGGGCATGGCGTTTTCCAGGGCAATTTCCATGGAAAAGTAGGCTACGAAACGTTTAGGTGGGTGAATCGAATTGGCCATCTTCCGTAAGTCTCCGTCCGCTGCGGCGCTCGCGCCGCTATCATTTTCATCAACCTGGTATTGAAGCTTCTATTCTCCGGGAACAGCGCCCAACAGGCAAGCGAACCCCTCGCTTGCGTTTCCTCCGGCTGGCCGCTCCCGAAATTCCCGCCGCGGCCATCCAGACCGTCGCGGAAGCCCTGAACGACCCGCAGACCCTTGCGCGTCATCTAGTTGTGGAAACGAAGCACCCCACATTGGATACCGTCCGCAGCATCGCCAATCCCATCCATTTCGCTGCGCAACCTATCCTCTATCGCCTGCCACCGTCCCTCCTCGGCGAGCATTCCGCCCAAATCCTTCAGGAACTTCACTATTCGGGCGCCGAAGTGGACGCCGCTCTGACCACCGTTTGCTGCCGCACCTTGCGGTAACCAGGCAGCGCCATACCTAATAGCTTAAGTCCATCATATTCTAGTTGCTTTTATAAATAATATATTATATGAGACTTATAACGATTTGATGGTGCGCTACCCCCCAGCCCGTAGCGCCTTAGGGCGATTCGCCGCTATCTGGAGGGCTGCGCTATGCTCCACGAACCCTTGATGACCGATCAGGTCACCCATCGCAATTTTAACCTTTGTCCCCATTGTATCCATCACGGCCAGCAGGGTTTCCTCTGCCGCTTGTGCGAATCCATGCCCATGATTTCTCGGTCAGACGGCGATACCTTCCACCTCCTGCTCGCCGATCGCCCACTGGCCTATCCACAGGAGCCCAAAACCGTGCCCTCGGATGCCGTCTCGGTGTGCTTCTGGTATTGCCACGTGGACACCGGCTCCACCACCCACGCCGTGGTCGTCATCCTGCCGGAAACGCGTTTGGACCAACCGGTCCTCTTTCGTGTCATCGATTCGGTCGCGGATCTCCTCGCTGACAAGCTCTTGCATACCAATCACCTGGCCAGCTTCTATCGACTTTCCGGCGATTCTCTTCAGCCTCTGCCCTACTGACCCGTCGGCTGCGCATGGTTTGGCGCATATTGGCACCTTGGCGGTGCCACCGCTGCAACCTGTTTGTTGTTATTGAGGTTTCAGCCCTGGACTGCTCTGCTCGGACTCTTACTGCCGGCCTGCCGCCATTTCCAGTTCGGCCTTCCTGGCCTTGGTATCCCTCGCCAGCTCCGCAACCGTCACCCCGCCTAGTACTTCGGTGAGGGCCAATTGCGCCTTCTGCCAAACGGGATGGACGCCACACCAGGACTTGCGTTCACACGTCTCCCCGGTTCCCAGGCAGAGATTCAATTGCGTGGGTCCTTCAATCGCCTCAACGACGTCCAGCAGGGTCACATCCTGCCCTGGCACGCGTAGGGAAAAACCCCCGCGGGTCCCGCGATGCGAAGTCACCATCCCGGCATGTACCAGCCGTTGCACCACTTTGGAGAGAAAGCTTCCGCGAACGCCGGTGGCCTCAATCAATTCATTCAGTTGCATCTTGTCGCCTAGCGGCAAACTGGCCAAGTGCACCATGGCGCGAACTGCGTAATCGGTAGCGCGAGTAATCTGCATAGAAGTTATGGAGTTCCCGGGTCCAATTATCTTCCATCTGAAGCTACCACCCCTCGCAGCGCAGTGACAAGCAACATGCCTCAGAGTGACGAGTGTCACGGCGCCAGTCGCTCTTGCTACCTCTCCTTCGCTCTGTTTCCGGGGCGCGACGACCTGCCAGCCTACAGCCCCATCGTGCAAATTTCGCCCTCCCTGGTCCGGGTTTTGCTTCAGGTTCATACCCAGCGGCACATAAGAAAATCCTCCGGGACCGGGCACTTACTCTTTTCTACTTTTTGTTCCTTGTTCTTTCGTTTGCGGATAGACTGCTTGCGTGGCAATCCCATCATTTCTGGCTTACGAATTGCCTGATCTGTTTTTGCCCATCACTATCATCGAGGGTTGAAAAAATGAACATTGCCCGTAAATCCAGCAGCAACTCTTTATGGAAGGCTTTCGCCTTTCCCTTTCTCCTTGCGCTGGGTCTCGCTGCCGCGCTTTCCCGCTCTCTTCCGGCTCAAGATATCAAGTATGCGCAGGATCCCGATGCCGCCAAGCGCATGACTTTGCTTCTGCGGGACTACAATCCGCATTCCATGCTGCACGCCGCCGTCAATCAGGTTCCCCGCGCCAAGTTCCCCGTGATTGACGTTCACAACCACGTCAATGATGCCGGTGGAGTGCACGGCGAGGAGATACCCGCGGCCGAAGTGGTCCGGCGCATGGACGCCGCGAATGTAAAAAAGATTGTGATCCTTACCGGGATGTGGGGCGACAAACTGCAGAGCGTGATCGATAAAATGGTGAAGCCTTATCCGGATCGCTTCCTGGTGTTCGCTCAGATGGATTGGAGCAAAATCAACGATCCCAACTTCAGTCAGGAAATGGTCCAGCAGCTTGATGACGCCGTGCGCCGCGGTGCCCGCGGCCTGAAAATCCTCAAGGACCTCGGCCTCGGCGTGCGCGACAGCTCCGGCAAGCTCATCCCTATCGACGACCCGCGCCTGGATCCCGTTTGGGAAGAGTGCGGCCGCCTCGGCATTCCCGTGGCCATTCATTCCACGGACCCCGAGGCCTTCTTCCTTCCCACGGACAAGAACAACGAGCGCTACGAAGAGTTGATGTCCAACCCGAGTTGGAGTTTCTACGGCCCGAAATTCCCCAGCAAACAAACTTTGCTTGACGAGGAACACCACGCCTTCGCCAAGCATCCCCATACTACCTTCATCGCGCTCCACGTCGCCAACTGGCCCGAAAATCTCGACGCCGTCTCCGCCTGGCTGGACAAATACCCCAACATGCTTGTGGAGTTCGGCGCTCGTCAGGCCGAACTCGGGCGCCAGCCACGCCGCGCTCGCAAATTCTTCCTCGATTATCAGGACCGCATCATGTTCGGCACCGATAGCGAACCCGAGGAAGCCATGTATGCCAATTATTTCCGCTGGCTGGAAACCGCCGATGAATACTTCGACTACGCGGGCTACCCGGGACAAGGACGCTGGGAAATTTACGGCATGGAATTGCCCGATAACATCCTTGAAAAGGTCTACAACAAGAATGCTGAAAAGATGTTCGCCCAATTCAAGGGCTTTCCTCAGGCGGGAGCTGCCAAACCATGAAGCTCCTTCGCCAAGTCGAATTCAGGCCGCGGCGTTTAGCTAAATTCGCCGGGTTCAGCGCGTCACTTCTGCTCTTGGGAATCGGACTCGCACAACTTGCCGGCTGCGAAAAAAAATCCGTTCCTCCGGCCGCACCGGAGTCTCCCGCTTCAGCGGCTCAAGCTTCGAATATCCGGGTGACTCTGGCACCCGACTCCATCGATGTCCACACGCCTCTCGCCGAGTTTGTGCTCTCTCCCAATGGCTATCTCAAGGGGATTCTCACCGCCGGCGGAACCTCCCTGACGCTCGATGAACCCGGCTCGCAACCTGGACAAGTGCTTGCCCTCAGTCACAAACAACTCTCCGATCTCACGCTCGACCTTTCCAAAGCAAGAATCAGCGAAGCGCAAGGGAAGCTCGGTGCACGCGGAAAACAGATCGCGGTTTCCGGCGCCAGTGCCAGCACGGGATTGCAGGAAATGCTGCTCCTCGAAGTCTATGACGATTTCCCCGCACTCGCGCTTCTCTCCGCCACGTTCAAAAATGGCGGACCGCACGACCTGGCTCTCGAAAATGTTTCGCTCCAGCAGCACCGTTTCAGCGCCACGCTCGCGACTCCCGCTGCCGCTCCGCACGAAATGTGGTCCTTTCATGGCTCCAGCTTGCGGTGGGGCAAGGACGAAACGTTTCCCGTTCCCGCCAAGTTCAATCAAGAAAATCCCTTTGGAGCGCCTGTTCCGGTTGGCGGTGACCTTGGCAGCGCCGGCGGCGGCGTTCCGGTTGTCGCCTTCTGGACGAAAACCGTTGGGGAGGCCATCGGTCATCTTGAAACGCTCCCGCTGGTTCTCTCCATTCCAGTGCAAACCGCGCCCGACGGCCGCGTGGATGCCTCAGTGCGCCTCCCGGCAAACGTCACCCTCAAACCTGGTGAAACCTTTTCAACGCCTCGTACTTTCTTGGCCGTCTACGCCGGCGATTTCTACGAACCGCTTAGCATCTGGTCCAACGCGGTCGAGCGTGAAGGCCTGGCCAAGCCCGCGAATAATCCCGAAAACTACGCAGTGAGCTGGTGCGGCTGGGGCTACGAGTTCGGCGTCACTCCCAAACAAATGCTGGACACCGTCCCCAAGCTGAAGGAACTCGGCATCCACTGGGCCACGCTCGACGACGGCTGGTTCAGCAACTACGGCGACTGGCAGCCCGCGCAAAAAAACTTCCCCGGCGACGCCATCCAGAAGATGGTCAGCGATTTCCACGCGCAAGGAATGAAGGTCCAACTATGGTGGTTGCCGCTCGCTGTTGAAGATGGCCACTTCGGTTACGGCGGCCGCAAATATATCGTCTCCGATGTTTTGAAGGAACATCCCGATTGGCTCGTCCTCGATAAATCCGGAAAGCCCGCGCGCATGGCCAGAAATTTGGCGACTCTCTGCCCCGCCCTTCCCGAAGTGCAGGCCTACTACAAGCAGCTCACCGAACGTTTCATCCGCGACTGGGGTTTCGATGGACACAAGCTCGACAATATTTATTCCGTGCCGCCCTGCTACAACCCCAAGCATCATCACAAATCTCCGAACGATTCCATTTATGCCATGGGTGACGTCTACAAAATCATTTTTCAAACCACCCGCGCCTTGAAGCCGGACAGCGTCACGCAGAGTTGCCCTTGTGGCACTCCGCCCAGCCTCGCCTGGCTTCGTTACATGGATCAGGCTGTCACCGCCGATCCCGTCGGCTCCATTCAAGTGCGCCGCCGCATCAAGATGTACAAAGCGCTCCTCGGCCCGCGCGCCGCCGTCTATGGCGACCACGTCGAGCTAACACGTCTCACCGGCGCCAATACGGACAACGAGCAGGACGTTGGCTCAGACTTTGCCGCCACGCTCGGCACCGGCGGCGTCCTCGGCACGAAGTTTACCTGGCCCGATTACGGACCCAAGTTCAAAAACGTCTATCTCAACCCCGAAAAAGATGCCCACTGGAAAAAGTGGATCGCCCTCTACAACGATAAAATGCTCTCCCAGGGCGAATTCCGGGACCTCTACGTTTATGGCTACGATGTGCCGGAAGCCTATGCCATCGAAAAAGGCGGGAGCATGTATTACGCCTTCTATGCTCCGGAAAAGGCCGCGAAAACGGCCACGGAAACTGGCGAGGCGAGCACCTGGTCGGGTGAAATCGAACTCCGGGGATTAACCGGCAAGACTTACAAAGTGATGGACTACGTCAACAACAAGGAGTACGGCACCGTCACCGGCCCCGCCGCCAAACTCAAAGTGGATATTCGGGACAGCTTGTTGCTGGAAGTGACGCCCGTGCCAGCCGCACCGGCAAAATAACAGACCAGCCTTATCAGAGATTTTCGTTTATCTCAGGTTCGCGTGCTGCGCGGCATCGCTCCCGCTCCCCCGGGCCAATGCTTGCTTATGAAACTTTCCCGGTGTTTCGCATCGCGAAACGCTTCCGTCCCTCCCGCGCGCGTCACGGAAAGAGCCCCGATGATATTCGCAAACTTCAGGCAGTCTTCAACTTTGGCGCCGCGGATAAATTGGTGGATAAACCCGGCATCGAAGCTGTCTCCCGCTCCCACGGCATCCACCATGTCAATAACCGGCGGGAATGCCGAAAGCTTGATCTTGCCTTCGCGCACCACGGCGCCTTGCGAACCACGCTTGATCACCACCAGCGGCACCTTCTGCGACAACGTATCCGCCGCCTGATTCACGTCGTCTGTCCGCGCGAGCTTGCACGCCTCGTTTTCGTTGGGCATAAGTATGTCCACGTATTTCAGCAGCAGCAGGATTTCGGAGGACCAGCGCCCGTCCGGATCGTCATTCGTGTCCAGCGAGGTCGTCAGCCCCGACTCCTTCGCCCGGCGGAACAGTTCGATCATTTCCGGCCGCAGCGCCTTGTGCAGGAAGTAGGACGAAACGTGCAGGTGCTTGGCGCTGAAAACATAGCTCAGGTCCAGATCCTTCATGCTCATCTCGTGCATGGTTCCCGGATACGTCAGGATGTACCGCTGCTTCCTCTGCGGCAGGATTACCGTCAGCCCGGTGGTTTTTCCTTTCAGCTTTCGCACGTGCGTCAGGTCCACGCCGCATTCCCCCAGCCTCTGCAGGCAGATTTCACCCAACGGGTCGCTTCCGATCGTGGAGCTGAATCCGGCTTTGTTTCCCAACAACGTGAAATTATGCGTAAAGATCGCCGAGGAACTTCCCAGCGTGATGCTCAGGCCGTTCGCCAGGTGTTCGCGCTCAAGTTCAAGTTTTTCCGGCAAGCCATAAAAGATCAGGTCGAGATTCAATTCACCGACAACACTCACGTCAAAAGTGGCCACAATCTTCTCCCCTTGGTTTTACTCAGTCCAATATCACGACGCGCGTAAGGTTTCTGGGATTGTCCGGGTCCAGATTCTTTTTTGTGCCCGTGAAGAAACCCAGCAATTGCGCCGGCACCACGTAAGGCGCAAGCCGCGCCACGTCCGGCCCGTCGAATCCCAGTTCGAAGACCAGATCGCTGTTCCGCCGCACGTGTTCGCTCGCGCGGTTGCAGATCGTTATGATGACTCCGCCGAGCTCCGCCATCTCTCCCAGCACTTCTTCTTCCGCCTGGTACCCATTTTCGCTGAGAAAAAACATCAGGCAGGTCTTCGCGCTCACGATCGCCTTGGGTCCATGGCGAAATTCCAGCGCGTGGAATGCCTGGCTGTACGAGCACGACATCTCCATGACCTTCAGCGATGCTTCCCGGGCGATTCCATGAAACGGCCCTTGCGCCAGGAACACGTAGTCCTCGAAATTGTGTTTCGCCACGAATCCCTGCATCTTTTCCGCAATCGCGTGGATTTGCGGCGCGAACTGCTCGGCCATGCTTTCCAGCGATTTCAGGCAGCTCTCATTCTTCACGGTGCGCGCCGCCAAATGTTGCAGCGCCAGCAACATGGAAGTGAACGACCGCGTCATCACCGTGCTCTTCTCATCCGCGGACGTTATCCGGATGGTCGCGTCGCAGATTTCCCCTAGCGGCGTGTTCGGTGCGCAGGTGATCCCAATCGTTGGCAGATGGAATTCACTTTTGAACACCTTTGCCGCCCGCAGCGCCTCGGATGTTTTCCCTGACCGCGAAATGATCACCGCCTGGAGTTTCGGCTCTTTCGCCAGGGCCAATTCCGGGAAGAGCAGCGGCTCCGACCCTGGAAGCGCCCGTGCTCTCTGCCCGGTCAATAGCGTCCAGGAATTCGCGGCGGCTTCCGCCAGATAAAAACTGGTGCCGCACCCGATGAAGAGCCACTCCGTGCGGTTGCGCGAGTCCTCCACAATCCTGGCGATCGTGGAATCCTGGCGCAATTCGCGGAGCGCCATCTGCCAGGCCGCCGGCTCCGACATTATTTCCGTGAGCGTCGCGGACTGTTGCACATCCATTGGTTTCGTATCCATCGGTGTTTTCCTTGACTCCCGGGCCTCAGACGCGCACCCATTCTTTCCCCAGCGTTTCAGTCTCGTGCGTTCAGACCAACGTCACGTCAATTTGCGCCTCGCGTAGTGCCTTCAAATCGTGTTTCGGTATGCCTTTGTCCGTGATCGTTTCATGCACCGCAGAGGTCGGCAGGATCAGCGAAAGGCTGCGTTTCCCGAACTTGCTGGAATCGCACACCACCACCGTTCTCCGCGCGGCCTCCGCCATGGCCCGGTTTACGCGCGCTTCCAGCAGGTTCGGCGTTGTCAATCCGTAACTCACATCAAAGCCGTCCACAGCGAGAAACAGCAGATCCGCGCTCAATTTGCGCAGAGACTCCTCCGCCAACGGGCCCACCAGGGAAAACGAGTTTTTCCGCAGCATTCCCCCGGTCAAGATCACATCGACCGGCGTCCCGGCAAGTTCTTCGGCAATATTCGTTCCGTTTGTAACGACCGTCAGGCTGCGGAAATGACGGCACGCGCGCGCAATCGCCGTCGTCGTCGTTCCGGAATCGAGGATGATCACCTGCCCCTGCCGGATCATGCGCACCGCGGCTGCGGCGATGCGCGTCTTCTCCCGCCGGTTCAAGCGTTCTTTTTCCTGCAGTGTCTGGTCCTTCAGCGCCCCTACTTTCAGCGGCAACGCCCCGCCGTGCGTGCGCTCCAACTGCCCTTGATGATGCAGGTGCTCAAGGTCCTTACGGATGGTAATCAGCGAAGTGCGAAAGCGCTTCGACAGGTCGCGCACCAGCACGCGGCCATCGTGTTGCAGCAATTCCAGAATCTCACGCCGCCGTTCTTCACTCAGCATGGGCTTTTCCTAATCTAAGCGTCTCGGACCCGTCTGCCGCGGTCTTTCCCACCCCGCAGGCATTTGCATAAATATTCAAAACTTCCAGGATCTTTTCGCGAATCAGCTCGCGCGGATTATTTTTCAGTCGCCCTTCGCGAATCGCTTCAAATTGCCTTGGAAGGTATTGGTGCACCATCGGTGCCGGCGCGGGATGCGCCGTCAGATTGTTCAACAGTTTCTGCAACGCCGCCGCTACGCCGGGCTGTTGCCAGTAGTATCGCGAGCGGTCGCTGTAGCTGTATTTGCGCGCGAACCTCAATTCCGCGTCCCCGCCGCGATAATAGTTTTTCCAGTGGCCCGGATTTTCGAGCATGGCCGCTTCCAGTTCTTCCCGCACCTTCGAAAGCGTCACGTCTCTTCTTGACCCCAGCCATTCCTCTTCCATCATTGCGAGCGCGAAGACCGCCTCGCGAAACGCAAATGTCAGCCACGGCCCCACCTTCAGTATCGCGAAATGGTCCCGCACCATTTCATGAAGGGCCTCGCGTGTTTGGTAATCCGTGGAATGTGCTTCATAAACCCGATTCCACTTTTGCGCAACGAAGTCGGCCAGACGCTTTGCCTTTGCCGGATCATAGGCAAACACGTTTGCGTCGCCAAATTCCACTCCCGGCTGCACCACTACCGCGATGACCCGTTCCCACGCTTCTTCCAAACCGCGCGAGTAAAACGCCTGCCTCGCCGTGGCCAGCGTCCGCGCCAGGTCCTCTGTGCTCGTCACCTCTGGAGCTCGTGAACCCTCTTGCTCACCGCCCGGAATTGGCACTTCCGTTCCGATCACATAAAGTGGCGCGGGCGATCCCGCTTTGATTTCCTTGTGCGCTTCCTCCGCGGCTAGGCACAACTCCGCAGCGCGCTCGCTCACCAATTCATCCGCCAGCGGCCGCTTCCGGTCTCCGGGATCATCGGCGCAGGGCATGCTCGCATCCAGGTGGATTTTCGTGTACCCGGCGCGCACGTATCCTTGCACCAGTTCACGCGCCCTCGCCATTGCGCTTGCTGCTTTTTCCGCGCGCCACACATGCGGCCCGATGTGGTCGCCGCCCAGCAGAATCATTTCTTGCGGGAAGCCTTCAGCCTTCGCCACTTCCTTCACGAACGCGGCGAACTCAGCCGGCGTCTTCCCCGTGTAGCCGCCGAATTGATTCACCTGATTGGAAGTGGACTCAATGCACAGCAGGCTGGCGTCTCGTTTGGCTTGCTCCATCCCCGCTTCCAGCACAAATCGGTTCGCCGAACAAATGGAAGAGATGCCCACATGTTTTCCGCTATGGTTCTCCTGCACGATGCGGAAGAGCTGCCCGCTGGCGTCCATTTGCTGCGCCCGTGGATGAGAAAGTGGCGTCACGATTTTTCCCCGGACAGTACAACTGCTTGTTCTCTCGCATAACTTTCCGTCCACGGCCGCGCGGCCGATAATTTCGCGTTCACGCGCTGGATGTTGCGGATTCCCTCGGTCATCAGCCAATCTTCCAACGCATTCATTCCGTGCTGCGCAAAAACGCCGACTCCGTCTTTCCATGTGGCGCGGCCGCACAATACGCCAGAAAAATTCGCCCCGGCCTCTCCCGCAAGTTCCAGCGCATTTTCAAAGGTTTCGTTGCTGACGCCCTCCGAAAGATAGATGAACGGCACGCGCGCCGCCGCTGCAGCCTCGCGGAAGTACGCTTTCGCTTGGTCGCGGCTGTACAGAATCTCTCCGCCCGACGAAGGCGAGCCCTCCACAAACGCCATGTTCACCGGCACGCCCACTTTCAGCACGTCAACCGCATAGCGCGGTTTGGAAAATTCCGCCACGCTCGCCGTCACCACTCCCGGCTTGCACCTGGCAAATTCGCGTCCTTTTTCGTCCATGCCTTCCGCGTAACTCACCAGTTCCAGAAAAAACGGGACGTCCGCCGCGATGCACTCCGCTCCAATCCGTTCCACCCAGGCGTGCTTCTGATCATTAATCTCCGCCGAACTCGAGGGCGCGTAGTACAGCAGAATCTTCACGCAATCCGCGCCCGCCTCGATCAGCCGCCGCACTGACCAGTGATGGAGCAACTCCGGCAACCGTCCTGGCACGGTTTTGTCGTAACCCGTTTTCTCGTACGCCAGGAGCAGGCCCGCGTTCTTCGCGCGCTGCTTTGCCGCGGGCAAACCATATTCCGGATCCAGCAGAATCGCGCTCGCCTCCGCCGTCAAAATGCGGCTCACAGCCTCCTTGAACTGCACCAGCCACTCGTCCGGCACCGCGCCAGCATCCACGCCCTTCGCTTTCGCGAACAAACTCCGCAGCGCGCTGCGCTGGTCAATCGCCAGCGCGGCGATCACACCTCTCGCGTTGGCCACGCGCTCCAGCCCTTTTCGTTTGCCTTCCGTAATCCTCACTCGCCACTCGCTTCCTATCGCGCTGCCTCGATTTGCACCACCGCGCCCCGTTCAATCGGAGGCAAAATAAAAATCATGCGGTCACCGGAAACCCTGCCCTTAACGATACTTTCCTCGCCAAGGAATGGCAGAAACGTCGCCGAATTGCCCTTCCCTGCTGGCACGCTCACCTCTACATCCTGCGCCGGGGCCGGCACCCCCACTTTATTCGGCACAAGCCCGCCAAAATTCGCAAAATAGATTGTGGTCTTTCCATCAACCGCGGCAATGTTTGTCGCCACGTAGGGCGACGCGGCAATCCGCACATCTGCCTTCACGTCGAGTGCGTCCAGCAAAGCAGAAGGAACCCGCGATGCTCCATCCGCAAAATCCTTTTCCAATCCCTCCAAATATGCCTTCGCCGGACAATCGGAAAACTCGATCACCTGGGGCTCGCCGCGCAATCCCGTCACGTTTGTCCCGGTTATTACGAGCTTTCCGCCCTTCTTCACGAAGGCAGTCAATTCCCGCTTCTCCTCCTCGTCCAGCACGCTTACGTTCGGCAACGCCAACACGCCTCCGCGAAAATCCTTCAGCGTCCGTGGCGTCAGCACCACAAACTCGCGGTGTCGTTGCAACAGCAGCACCAGCATCCCTCTGTACGACGGCAAAAACTCCTTCACCGCATAGTCCCGGCTCTTCGGCGAAAAATAAACGCCCACGGGTTGTACCGGCAATCGCGGCCGATACAACACTTTTTCATGCTTTTCAATCCACTGAAAAATCTCCGTCCGCGTGGCCGGATCATTGGAGCCTGACATCACGTGCCCGGGAGCATCCCAGAAATTCGCCCCGGCCATCACCTCGGAAGCCGCCAGATTTTTCATCTCATCCGGGGCGGCAACCCCTTTCTGCCCATCCCAGGAATAATTCAGGATCCAGGTCGCCCTGCCTTGTGCAAACGCTCGAAACGTCAGCATCCCCGCCTGGTACAAGAACCAATCAAGTTGCGTTCGCGTCGCAGCCATGTGCTCGCCGTTGCCAAATTCGTATTCGTGCGCGATGGCGTCCACCACGCCATACATTTGGTAAACGTCCGCGCCCACCCGAGTCGCTTCTTCCTCGATTCCCGGATAAATCTCCGGAATCACCATGATGTTGGGATTCACGCGCCGCGCGGTCTCGCGAATTTCTCCCATAAAATCGGTCAGCGTCGCGATCCGGAAATCCACCCACTCGCGGAAATTCGCATCGCCAAAATCTCCGAGTTTCAAATCACGTCGCGCATCCAGTCCGGTCTTCTCCTTGAACGCGGCCACCGTCGAATCGTCAAAGCTCGCCCAGGTATCCTCCCAGCCGTCAAAGTGCGTCATCCAATACGGAATATCCACGTAGATCCCGTCAATCCCCGTCGCGGCAATCTGCTGCACCCGCTCCATGTAGGTTTTCCGCCATTCCTTGGCGTACGGGCTGATCCACACATCTTCGTCGCCCGGACTGATCCAGAACGCCGCTCCCGAAGTGAACACCGCCGGATCGCCCTTGATGTTTCGCTGCACCCAGTCTGGATGGTCCTTCATCACCGAGTGCGCGGATTTATCGGCATGCGCCGTGATGCACTCGGTGCCCGCAATGTATACGAATGCCTTATTCCCCACGCGGTGCGCCGCTTCGCTCACTTCGTGAATCGCTTTCAACTTTTCGCTGGGCTCCAGAAAGCTTTCGTAGCGCCCGGGTATGTCGTTATCCACCTCGATCCCAAACACGTGCGTCTTCTGCGCGTCGCCAACAATGGATGCGGCATCCTTGCGCGCCAAGCCGTACGCCCCAATGCGAACGTAGTGTGTCCAATTCTGTTGGGCCTCCTGAGCGAAGAGGTTTGAGCTTGAACCACAATTCGGCAGCAGCCACAACAGCAGCAATGAACTCAGCCCCGCAAATCGCGCCAATCCCCGCACAGGATTTCTCCGCATTTTCACGTTTACACTCCACCTGTTTCATCGGAGACATTTAGGCCCAGCGTGGGCCGCAGCGTCAGGCTTCCATCTTCATTCAGCTTTTGCCGGCACGCCCAGCGCACACTGTGCCTCTGTCCTTTGACTTCGATTTCCGCTCGCAAGCGCAGCCCGCGCCACGCCGTTCCTTTGGGCAGTGGAAACAGCGCTTGCCGGACTCGCCCTAGCAGCGGGTAGCCCGCATCCAGAAAACCGGCGGCAAGCTCCTGCCCCGCCTCGTTTGCCACGCTGACGCGCAGCGCTCCGGGTACGCCTGCGATTCCGTCGTTCACGAAACCAACGATTAATCCTGGCTCGCCGCGCTCTTCATATGTCCACACCCATGACGGCCGCACGCGATACCCGATCGTCCTCGCCAAGGAATCGAGTGTCTTGGGATAAGCCTCGTAATACCGCCTCAATCCAGCTGCTGAGATGCGATGCCAATTCCAAAGTGAAAAATAACAAGCGCCTACATCCTTCGCGTGGCAAAGGACGTTGTCGGTGTAAGTCACACCTTCGTCCGCGTGCAGGCTGGCGGGTGAGCCGTCGGACATTCCCACTTCGATTGCCGCCCCCGTCCACGGCGGGCGGTTGCTCAGCGCTTCAATTTGCTCGTTCTCGATGAAAATGGTGTCCGTACGAAGCCAGCCTCCGCTGCGAATCGTGCGGTCAACGAGTTCGGAGTTCCCCACTTTGCTGAAATCCGGCTGCGTATTGGTTACCAGTGGAGTTTTCTTCCATCGCGCCGTTTGCTCTTCAAACATCCTCACAAACGCTTTTTCCGCCGTGCTGTAATCGGGATACGGATTCCTTTCCAGCGGCCAGGTGTGCCCTTCGCCCCAGAATCCGTACATGCAGGTATCCACAAACTCCACGTCGGGATGTCCGTCATATTCTTCGGAAAGACGGTCAATCAGCTCCTGGAAGGCTGCCTGAAAGGCCGGATCGTCACATCTCGGCTCTTCCCGCTCCCGCTTCTGCCACGCGCCCAGCTTGACCATGGGCACCTTTTCCCGCACAAAATCGGGCAGCGCGTACCCGGGAATATCGGGATTGCTGATCATCACCCGAAATCCGATGCCCTTTCCATATTGCCGCGCCAGTGCGAACGCCGTGTCCCAGATGGCGTTTGGTTGTAAGGGCCCCGGTCGCGGCTGCACATCTTTCCAATTCACGCGCAGATACAATTTCGTGCCCAGCGGGAATTTCACCAACTCTTCCAGCGCGGACTCGACGCTCTGCTCGCCGCTTCTTTGTAACCCTACTTCGTCGCAGAGATAGGTGATCAGCCCCATCCCGTAATTCGGCACCGGCTCATCCGAGGGCGTCACCGCCATCACCACGTTCCAGCTCGGGTACAGGTCGGCCGGAAACGGGCCCTGGTTCAGCCTGTTCTTGATCGCCGGTCCGGCGCCGAAATCGTACTTGTCGAAATTGTGCGGCGGAACGTAGGCTGCCGCCGCACCAAGCGCACTCGCTTTCAGGAATTCGCGGCGTCTCATGCGTTCCGCCTCCTTTGCTAGAATTGGAAACGCATTCCGAACTGCACGGTCCTGGGAGAATTCGCCGTATAGGTGACCTGGCCGAAAGTCGTGTTGTCCACTCCCGGCCTGCCCGGCGCCCAGCCCAGGCTGGGGAATCCAAACCGGGGTGTGTTGGTGAAATTAAAGAACTCGCCGCGCAATTGCAGCGTCATTTTTTCATGGATTTTGAACTCCTTGCTGAGGGTCGCGTCCATGTTGTGAATCCCGTCCGCGCGGATGCTGGAGAAATAACGCGGAGCATCGCCGGGATTCTGGTCGCCCGGATCGGCGAAGCAATTTGGATTGAGTACGGATGTAGAGTAAGGATTAACGGTAGTAGGATCGCCCAATTGTTGTTCGAGGTAGTTTGAAGCGGCCTGATGATAGCTAAACCCGCTGGAGAGTTGCGAGCAGATCACGTTCGGCCGCTGGTTGCCGTCAAACAAACGCGGGGTCGCCATGGAAACGGGCAATGGTTGCCCTGATTGCTTTGTGATCAACGTGGAAATCGACCAGCCCCCCACGAATCCGTCCACAATCCGGTTCATATCCCGGCCGATCCACAGTCCACGTCCAACCGGTAAATCGAAGATGGCGGCCAGGACGAAGCGGTGTGGTGCGTCGTTCGCGCTGGGGGCATATTCGTTCTGTGGCATGTCGTTCTGCTGCGGGTTTCCAAGATTCAGATTGCCCACGAAGGCATTGGCCCCGACGGACGAATTGTCTGTCGCTTTCGAGAACGTGTAGTTGCCCTCGAGGCTGAAATAATGGTTCATGCGCTTCTGGAAGCGCACCTGCATCGCGTTGTACCAGGAGTTGGCCCCAAAATTCGGCAAGCCCTGGAACGTGCCGGCGAACTGCGGGTACGGCCGCAGCAGATAATAGAGCGGAACTTGGCTCTGGGTATAGAGCGAAGCAGGCGCGTTAAACAGCTGTTCTGCCCCGGGCAGGAAAAGCGGCGCAAAGGGATTCGTCACTAACTGGTTCAGATACGTTGTTACGCAGCTGTTTGCGTCACAGTCGGCGGCACCGTTGGGATCAGCCGCGTGTTGTTGCGCCGAGATCTGCGCCAACAGGCTGGAGGAAATGAAGTTCCGGTTCCGCGTGCTCGAGTAGCCTCCCCAGGGAAGATGCGTGCTTCGGTTGGCCGAATAATCCACACCAATCGTGATTTCCCACGGAAACAAGTGCTGCACCCCGAGGTTCCATTGATAGATGTCCGCGTTTCGTGCTTCTTCGGTCCCCAGGTTATTGCTGTTGTCAAAGCCCCACAGCGCCAGTTTTCCGGCGGCTTCTCCCTGTGGAACCGGGATTCCCGTTGGATAAGGATTCGCCAGGGTAACGGACGTATTCCTCGTCATGTTGTTATCCAGCGAGAACTGGGCATTCGCGCTCGCTCCGAAAGACGTGCCCACATACTGAAAGTTTGTTGCGGGGCTCATGCCGTAGTACACGCCGGCGCCCCCTCGCACGACGGTCTTTTGATTCAGCGAGTAAGCAAACCCCAAACGCGGCGCAACATTGTTTTGATCTGTCGGCACGCTTCGCCCCAAGCCGCCCTGATTCGCGAACAGTGTCGTTCCCATCAATTCCGTCATCGTCGTCTGAGTTGGATCGAGTCCGTTGGGCAAAGGCACGGAAATCCCCGTGTCGCCCGCGAAATCGCTGAATTGCGTCAGGTTGTGCCGCACGGTGTAAGGAGTGCTCCACTCATAGCGCAACCCCAGGTTGATGGTCAGCCGCGCGCTGAGCTTCCAGTCATCCTGCACGTAGAATCCTGTCTCCCAGGATTTGTCGGCCACGGATGGTTGAATAATGACGGAACTGCTGGGATCGGCCCAACCCATCGCCATGGTTGCGAAGGAGTTGCCATCGGCCAGATTGGTGTCGCCTGGAAATTGAGCCGTGATGCCCTGCGGAAAATAAAACGAGCCCGTCGGCCAGTTCGGCTGCCAGAAATTGTTCAAGAACTGGCGTTGTTCAAATCCGAATTTGATGGTGTGGCCGCGCCGCACCAGCGAGAGCGAAGACGAATACGCAAAAAGCGAGTGCGCAAAATTCGTGAACGTGCAGCATTGCGTGTACATCGAAAGATCGTTGTTCGTGGAATCAAGGAGAAGTTGCGGCATGCGATCTACAAGGTTCGCTTGCCCTAAATACGACGGAAAGCCCGCAGCTTCCGCCGTCGAAGGAGTCATATTCGGCCTCACCGGCGCGTTGGCACGATCCAGTCCGAAGCGGGTCACCCAGATGGTGGTCGGCGTCAAGGAGAAGGTGTATTCCAGCCCCACGTTTTGCGCATACGTGGTCCCCGTGAAGCCGTCGTTCGGCCCCGAGTCTCCCACCACGAATGGCGCTTCATAGTCGTTATACAAGCGGCTGTAGCGGGCCGTCAGGCGCTGCCTGTCGTTGATCTGGTGATCAATCTTCACGTCAAATTGATATTGTGGCGAATTCACTACCACGGTTTCGCGAAAATTGTTGATGTCCCCTGCTCCCTGCACATTCGGTTCAGGAAACAATTTCAGCAGCGCCAGCCCCATCGGATCGGTCAGGCCCGCCGCTGCCAGGTTATTCCCTGATACAGCCGTCCGCGTGCAACCCTGCGTCGGATCGCTGGGGTCATTCAGAACGCAGTTGAACGGATTAAAAATCTGTTGAGCATTCGAGCCGTTCATCAGTTCGGAGAAATCGCCCGTCCTCATAAGGTCCGTCGGCACCGTGCCGGAAACGATGTCGGGCGAGGTTTGCCGGATCTTCTCGAAATCAACAAAAAAGAACGTCTTCTCTTTCCGGATGGGACCGCCCAGCGAGAATCCGTACTGGTCTCGCGCATATTCGGGCTTCGGATTTCCGTACGCATTGGAGAAGAATTCGTTGGCGTTTAGAGCCGAGCGCTGGCCAAACCACCAGCCGCTTCCATGAAAATCGTTGCCCCCTGATTTCAGGACCATGTTCACGACCGTTCCGCCGTTGTTCCCGTACTCCGCGGAGAAACTGTTGTTCTCCACTTTGAATTCCTGCACCATGTCCACCAGCGGTTGGTAGTAAACGTTGGAAGTCGCCCCTTCTCCTTGTTCCGGCGCGCTTGTCAGCGCTCCGTCGATGCGTACTTCTGCTGTCGCGTTCCTCTGCCCGTTGGACACAAAATTCGTTCCCGCAGGATAGGAATCCTGGATTCCGGAACCCGTCACCTCCGTGACTCCCGCTGCCAGGAAGGTCAGCCCGAACATGCTTCGATTGATCAGCGGCAGGTCCTTAATATAATCGTTGGTGACGTCCGTCCCCAGAGTGGCGTTTCCGGTGTCCAGCATCGGCGCCTGCTCCGTCACCGTCACGATTTCCGACACCGTTCCGGGGGATAACGTGAAATCCAGGGTTGCCTGCTGGTTCACGGCCAGCACCACTCCCTTGCGCTCCTGCGACGCCAGATTTGGCGCCTCCGCCCGAATGGAATATGTCGTCGGCCGCAATCCGGTGAATACATAGATCCCGCGGCCGTCGGTCACCGTGTTCATGGCTATATTCGTGGCCTCATCCCTGAGTGTGACCTTGGCTCCGGGAATCACGGCGCCGCTCGAATCCGTAACTACCCCGCTGAGCTGCGCGGTGTACGTCGACTGACCGCGCGTCCCCGGCGCCAGTATTCCGCCGAAAACCACCATCGCCAGCACGCCCAACCATCCCAATCTATTCATCTGTTTCATTACACACCCCCAAAAATTTTCCTCGGCTTTTTGCTTTTTCCTTACTTTCGTTTTCTTTCGTCTACTTACGGTTGCTTTCCTTTTTACTTCCTCTTTTCCCGGATGTCAAGCCTAATTCTGCGCCCCCCGTGCCAATCCGCCCGGTCAGCCTTTTCTGGAATCTCAGCCGATGTGCTCCCTGAGGTGCGTGGCGCTACCACTCCCCGCTGAGGGACGGGTGGCGGCAAAGCCTCGGCCGTTTTGCCGGCACACAAAAAAATGGCCGGTCCTTGGCGGACCGGCCACTGCGATCTTGATCTGAAAATACGGTGGACTACTTGGTGCTCTTGTTCACCGGGGTAGCCTTCTCCAGCGTCGCCAGCAAATCCTTGGCGCATGCCGGCACTGGCACAGCTTTATCGAAGACGATGGCCGAGGCGCTTATTTCCTTGCCATAGAGGTGTTTGTTGGCTCCATCGTCCGGGCGAAGCGTGGAACCTTCCAGTGAAATGCCCGCAAAAAGTCCCCTGGCGCGGGAGTAGGAGAGAATCTCGGCGCGCATTGTGACATCGGTTTCCGCGGAAGCTGTGCGACCAACCGGGCCGGCCGCTGCGGTTGCATCTCCACCCAGCTTCACCTTGCTGCTCAAAATGCTGGTAGCGGAGCGCGGGCTCATGAGGAGCAAAACAAAGTCCGTGGCATTCCCGCCGAGTTGCAACCCCGCGCTGCCACCTTCCAAGGCCATCATCGTTGGCGCGCCCCACGGGCCATGAAACGTCTTGCCGCCGCGGCAGGTCATGACGCCGCGTCCATAGCTGCCTCCGAACCCGATGGCAAACTTCAACACGGATGGCAAAATCACCACGCACTCCGTTTTGTCCAGGATGTCCTGCGGAATGCTATCCGGGGCGTCCAGTATTTCCTTCATCACTTTTCCGGCGTTCTCCACGCGATCCGCTTCTTTGTCCTGCGCGAGAAGGGGAACAGCAAGCGCGAGAGCCAAATTGATACCAAGAAGTGTTTTCTTCATCGTTCCTCCTCAGTGATTTCACCTGCGCCCGAAGGCGGACATTGCTCTGACTGGGCTGGTTGTTGGGCGGTGACCGGGCACCCTTATCCTACCACGTGAGTCAGCCCTGTCAGAAGCGGAGCTACAATTCCCTGCCGGCTACAGCATCCGCTGCAGCGGCTAAAAGATGAATCGAAAATACCAGATGGAGTGTGGAAAGGAATGGTGAACCGGGCAGGACTCGAACCTGCAACCCGCTGATTAAGAGTCAGCTGCTCTACCACTTGAGCTACCGGTCCACGGGCAATTCTCTATTTTACACGCTCGCCAATTTCTTGTCGACACACGCCCCGCTCAATTCGTCTTGCTTCTCCCCCGCGCTGCTTCCCTCACTTCGCCCGCAGCACCCCCGCCAAATCCCGCGCCACTTGCCGCGCCCGCTCCAAATCCTGCGGTTCAAACGAAATCGCCGAGACCCGCGGGTGCCCGCCTCCGCCGTATTGTTCCGCCAGCGACGCCAGGTTCTTGTCCGCCGTCGCCTGGTTCCATGGATTTGTCCCCAGCGACACTTTCGCACGCACCGGCGAAGCGCTCACGCTCACCGAGTACACCCCCTCCGGGTGCAGCAGGTACGGAATGAACTTGTTGTAGCCCTCCATATCCAGGTCGCTCACATCGAAAAAGATCACACCATCTTTTGACTCGCAGCGCTCCCGCAACACCTCAATGGACTTGCGATGCCGCTCCAGAAGCGGTCCCAAATGTTTCGCCACAATCGGCAGCTTCACCATATCCGCCAGCGGCCGGTACGCCAATTCCGTGATGATCTGCGCCGGGATGCCGTTCTCCGGAGCCGCTTCGATCACCAGCGCCAGTTGCGTCGCCGGCTCCACAAGCTCCGTCGCCGATTCCGCCGTCGGGAACTGCGCCCCGTCAATGATGTCCCCCCAGTGAATCAGATTCTCCAGCGGCTTGGTGTTAAATCCGAATTTTTCGTTCGTCACCGTCCCAATCAGCTTTGTGCACGACTTGTATTCCGGGTCGTAGTACATGTTCTTCCCGGGATGCTGCCGGAAATACTCGGCGTCCGCCGGCGTTAGAAAAGCGCTCTGGTGGTGATCAAACCACCACGTCACTTTCGGCGAATTCGAATACTTGAAATCCACGATGACGTTCTGATCCCCGTCGAACAGCCCTTCTTCCCAGGGATGTTTGGCCTTGTGCGTCATTCCCGTGAATTGGAATTCCGCCTTGGCGTCAATCCGTTCCCGGTAAAAACGGTAGAACACGGCGGCCGAAGCGGTCCCGTCAAAGCAGCGATCGTGAAAGCACAGTCGAACTTTGGTCATAGTGAACGAACGTGTCTCCCCTCTCCACGGTCGCGGCCGTCAGAAGAAGCAAAGCCCTTTAAGATGTACGTGTGGTCGCAGAAAGTCAAGTGCAAAGCCCGCCGCAATCTTCTGCTTCAAACGCGAATCGGATGCGCGCGTGCACTTTCAATCGCCGGCTCAGGCGCTGGCCGCGTACGGGCGGTTTTTCGCCACTCCCGGTCTCAGTGTGAACCGTATGTTGTAATACGGCGCCGCCGTCAGGACCTGTTGCAGCTCCCCGTCTTCCGCGTAACGCCGCCTCGGAATTCGCCGCGCCAGGATCGCAAATTCCAGGGGTTCGCGCCGGAAAGGATACGGCGCCAGCGTAAACTCATTCTTCCCCGCCTTGCGAATTTCCCAATCCACTTCCTCTCCCTCATCATTTGCGGGCACGCCCTCGATGGTCGACTCGTCTCCGCCGCCCAGGCAGAAAAACAGCGATAGCCGGTCCAGCGCGTCCAGCCGCTGCGAATTTGCCTTGATCAGTCTTTCTTCGCTGAACGGCTTCGTCTCCAGATTGTTCCGCAGGTCCACCTTCAGCCGCAATTGCTGCAGACGCAACCTCTGCACAAAATCATTCGCGTGGTGCTGCTCCTGCGACTTCACGTACTTCGCCGAATAACCCGGCATGGTGGCCTTTGCTTTGTCGTACAAGCCCACGCAGTGCGCCGCCACGAGCAGCCCCGCATACAAATCTGCCTTCACCGCGCGCTCGATTCCCCGCTGGTAGAGCGCCACATGCTCTTCCGTCGGCACGGTCATGAACGTATACGGAACGAAGGTCTTCGGATCCACTCCCGGCGCCAGTTCCCATTCCTGCCACCCGTTGTCGTGTTCTTCCGCCGCCAGGCAGAACGATGCGAACGGTTCCGGCCGCGTGAATTCCTTGTTGCCCCATTCCCGCGCGAAAAACCCCGTCAGAAACGCGTGATCCGTCTGCCGGATCACCACCATCGGGTCGTCTTGCTGCAGAATCATCGGCTCGCCCCTCGTTCACACACCATAATTTGGTTCTCACATTATCCGCCTCTGCACCAGTGGATTCCAGCACAACCAGCGACTCCTCCCATCTGGCCAAGACCTACGCAATCCAAGTATCATCAGTAGTACCGGTGCGGGAGTGGCGGAATTGGCAGACGCGCAAGACTTAGGATCTTGTGGCCGAAAGGCCGTGGAGGTTCAACTCCTCTCTCCCGCACCATCCTTCCTTCCAAAATCCAGTCCTGAGTTATGAATTCGCTCAAAAAGGGATAGTGTCATTCCGAGCGTAGCGAGGAATCTGATTTCTCCAGAATGTTCAGCACAAGCTCCTGCCCTTGCTTCCCCTCCTCTCTCTGCCTCAGAATGAAGCGCGACTTTCTCACTCTTAATCTCGGAGCCTTCCTTCATGCACGAGCGCAGCGTTCGCGAAATTCTCAATCTCTACAATCCTGCCAATCCCATCGAAAGCGCCTGGACCATTCCCGCGCCGTGGTACTTCGATCCCCGCATCGCGCAACTCGAGCGCGACTCTGTCTTCGCCTCCAACTGGCAGGTCGTTGGCCGCCTTGACCAAGTCAAGGAGCCCGGCCAATTCTTCACCATCGATGTCAACGACGAGCCTCTTGTCGTTGTTCGCAGCGATGACGGCAAACTCCGCGCCTTTTACAATGTTTGCCGCCACCACGCCGCTGCCGTCGTTCCCGAATCCCACGGCTGTGCCAGACAGTTCCGCTGCCCCTATCATGGCTGGACTTACGGCAACGATGGCGCCCTGAAAGGCATGGTGGAGTTCGAGGGCGTCTGCAATTTCAATCGCGCCGATAACGGACTTGTTCCCGTGCGCCTCGACATCTGGGAAAATATCATCTTCGTCAATCTCGATGGCAAGGCCGCGCCTCTCCAGGAATTCCTCGGCAAAGTTCCCGAACTCGTCGCCCCTCTCCAACTCACCGAGAAGCTTCATTATTTCGATCGCCGCATCTACACCCTCAACTGCAATTGGAAGGTTTATGTGGACAACTATCTCGATGGGGGCTACCACGTTCCCCACGCTCACAAAGGCCTCAGCAGCGTCGTCGAGTACACGAAATACACCATCGAGAATTTTGAGCGCGCCTGCCTGCAGTCCAGCCCGCTCGATTCTTCCGGCGCTCTTGATTCATCCATCGGCGCGACGCGCAAGGGTCATGCCTTTTATCTTTGGGTGTATCCGAACTTTATGATCAACGCTTACTCCGGCGTGATGGACACCAATCTTGTGCTGCCGCTCGCCATTAACAAGTGCGCCGTCATCTTTGATTATTATTTTGCGGACATCAGCTCCGCCGCCTCGCAACATCATCGCGAAAGCATCGCCGTCAGCGAAAAGGTGCAGGACGAAGATATGGCTATCTGCGATTCCGTCCAGCGCGGGTTGGCCTCGCGTGCCTACGTCGCCGGCCGCCTGTCTGTCCGTCGCGAAGCCGGCGAGCACCTCTTTCACCGCTTACTCCATCGCGACTTGACCGAGGAGCTAAGCCGCCCCATGGTCACCTGATTCCCGACCGCTTGCACTCTTATACTCTTATACTTTTATACTTCTTCCGCTTCCTCTTTCATTCAAATATCACCGTCTTGTTGTCGTAGAGCAGAATCCGGTTCTCGATATGCCAGCGCACGGCCCGCGACAGTACCACCTTCTCCAGGTCCCTTCCCTTTTCCACCAAATCCTCCAGCCCGTCGCGGTGGGAAATGCGCGTCACTCCCTGTTCGATGATCGGCCCGTCATCCAAAACTTCCGTCACGTAGTGCGCCGTCGCTCCAATCAGTTTCACGCCGCGTTCGTAGGCCTGATGATGCGGCTTGCTTCCCACAAACGCCGGCAAAAACGAATGATGGATGTTGATGATTCGCTGCGGAAAGTGAGCAATAAACTCCGGCGAAAGCACCTGCATATAGCGCGCCAGTACCAGCAGGTCAATCTGGTATGCCTTCAGCAACTCCCACTCCTGCTCTTCCGCCTGCGCTTTCGTCTCCCGCGTCACCGGGAAAATGTGGTACGGAATCCCGTAAAAATCCGCGTGGCGCTGCGCGTCGGGATGATTGCTGATGATCATCGTGAATTCGCACGCCAGTTCGCCGTTGCGATGACGGTACAGCAAATCCACCAGGCAGTGATCGTATTTTGAGACAAAGATCGCCACGCGCGGCCGGTAACTGCCTAGCGCGATGCGCCAGTTCATCGCAAATTTTTTCGCAATCGGTGAAAACGCTCCGGGAAAATCCTTCAAATCCAACCGGAACCCGTCCAGGTCCCATTCCACGCGCGCCAGGTAGTAGCGTTCCTCACCCGCCTGGTGCTGCTCAAAATGGAGAATATTTCCGTCGTACCGGTAAATAAACTGCGCGATTGCTGCGTCCAGCCCTTTCTGGTCCGGGCATTGCACAAGGAGAATGCCACTGTTTTTCACGAGAGTGCCCTCCGCCGTACCCCCATCTTAAGCGAAGCCCTCGTGTGGCGCGACTCCCCTCACCGCTACAGGTTCTTGAAGAAATGCGCCACTTTCTTACCGCCTTTTTCCGTGTAGTACACGGTCAC
>Ga0074044_10000548_pt1 | contig 36240 bp, 23 predicted proteins | sample BogForMeECP23OM1_FD_94443 | JGI IMG/M metagenome (GOLD analysis project Ga0074044, IMG submission 94443) | Bog forest soil microbial communities from Calvert Island, British Columbia, Canada - Bog Forest MetaG ECP23OM1 | ecosystem: Environmental > Terrestrial > Soil > Wetlands ...
TCTGTCCGATGGGCATGGTCAGTTCGCCGCCTTCTTCCATTCTTTCAGGATGACCTGGCTGGCGATGCGCCCGTTCGCGGCCATGATGCCGCCGCCGGGATGCGTCGCCGAGCCGCACATATAAAGGTTGCTGACCGGCGTCCGGTAGTACGCCCAGCCTGGCACCGGCCGCAGGAAGAAGAGCTGCTCGAGCGAAAGCTCGCCCTGGAAAATGTTGCCCTGTGTCAGGCCAAATTCGCGCTCCATATCCAGCGGGGTTATAAATTGCTTGCCGATGATGATGTCCTTGATGTTCGGCGCATGTTCGGCAATGGTGTCAATCACGTTGTTGCCGAAGGCTTCTTTCTGATCGTCCCATGTGCCCTCGGCCAGCTTGTAGGGCGCATATTGCACGAAGCAGGAAAGCACGTGCTTCCCCGGCGGCGCCACCGAAGGATCGGTGAGGCTCGGAATCACCATGTCTATGTACGGCCGGCGCGAGAAATGGCCGTACTTCGCGTCGTCGTACGCGCGCTCCATGTATTCCATCTTTGGTGAAATGGACATCGCGCCCCGCAGGTGCGCGCCCACGGCGGGCAGCGCCCGGAAATTCGGCAACCCGTCCAGCGCCAGATTTACCTTGCCGGAGGAGCCGCGGAATTTGTAGCGCCGCACGCTTTCCAGAAAATCCGCAGGCAGATCCTTCGGCTCCAGGAAAACTTCAAACGTCAGGTGCGGATCCACACTGGAGGAAACCACGTTGCACCTGATCTCCTCGCCGGATTTCAGCGCCACGCCGCTCGCGCGGCCATTCTTGACCAGAATCTTGCTGACCGCGGCATGCGTGCGGATTTCCGCGCCCGCTTCGCGCGCCGCCGACGCAATCGCCAGGGAGATGCCGCCCGTGCCGCCGCGGCTGAAGCCCCACGAGCGGAACGCCCCGTCAATTTCGCCCATGTAGTGGTGCAGCAGCACGTAGGCCGTGCCCGGCGAACGGATGCCCAGAAACGTGCCAATAATCCCGGAAGCGGACATCGTGGCCTTCAACACGTCCGTCTCAAACCACTGGTCCAGGAAATCCGCCGCGCTCATGGTCATCAACTGCACCAACGTGTAGCGTTCGTCGGAAGAAAGCTCGCGAAAACGCTTCAGCAGGAGATTCAACTGCTTCAGGTCCCTCGGATTCAGCGTCGTCGGGTCCGGCGGAATCATGGAAAGCAGCGGCTTCACGAAGCGGCACATCGGCGTCATCAGCTTTCCGAATTCGTCGTAGGCTTCGGCGTCCAGGCGCGAGTGGCGCCGGATTTCGCGCTGCGTTTTCGCGTGATCGTTCACGCGCCACAGGTAATCGCCGTTCAGCATCGGCGAGAAGGTGCCGTCGAGAGGAAGGATTTCTAGGCCGTGCCGCGGAAGATCGAGTTCGCGGATGATTTCGGGGCGCAGCAGGGAAACCACGTAGGAAAGCTCGGAGAAGAGAAAGCCGGGAAAGATTTCTTCGGTAACCGCGGCTCCGCCGAGAACTCCACGGCTTTCCAGAACCAGCACCTTTTTCCCTGCTTTGGCCAGATACGCGGCGTTCACCAGACCGTTGTGACCGCCGCCAATGACGACCACATCATAAAACTGGGGCATGCGTTGTGACTCCGCTATATAGAAAGGAGCGAAATGGATCGAGGAACCCATCATTCTACTGACAGCCTGCGCGCCTTACAAGAGAATCGCATGGATTCTCGCGTACGCTTTGCTTGCAGCCGCCATCAACTCGAAACTATAATCCCAAGTTAACCCGGCAACCTTTGCCCGGTTCTCCTTTAGTCTTCGCTCCTCTGCATAGGAGGGAACGTGCCCGTCGGAACCGCTTTTCATGAAAGAACCCTCGCGCTCTGCGAAAGCCTCAACTTCAAGGAGTGGTCGGGCTATTACACCGCCAGCGTCTACGAAATGACGCACGAGCACGAGTACAACGCCATCCGCAGCACCGCGGCTTTGATCGATATCACGCCACTTTTTAAGTACCGTGTCAGCGGCCGCGATGCCAGCAAACTCGTCAATCGCGTCATCGCCCGCAACATCAACAAAGTGGCCATCGATCAGGTTATCTACTGCTGCTGGTGCGATCCCCACGGCAAGGTCATCGACGACGGCACCATCACGCGCCTCGGCGAAAACGACTACCGGTGGACCGCAGCCGACCCCAGCCTGCGCTGGTTCCGGCAGAACGCCCTCGGCCTGGACGTGCAGATCGAGGACATTTCCGAGAAAGTCGCGGCGCTTGCATTGCAAGGTCCCACCTCCGGCAAACTGCTGCACGCCGTCGCGGACGCCGACATTGCCAGGCTGAAATATTTCCGCGTCACGCACGGCAAAATTGCCGGCGTTCCCGTGGACATTTCGCGCACCGGTTACACCGGCGACCTGGGCTACGAAATCTGGGTCAATTGGCATGATGCCGTTAAAGTGTTTGACGAACTGATGAACAAGGGCAAGCCCTTCGATATCCACGCCGCGGGCATGGTGGCTCTGGATATCGCGCGCATCGAAGCGGGACTCATCCTGATCGAAGTGGACTATATCTCCAGCAAGCGCGCCTTGATCGAAGATCAGAAATACTCGCCGGGCGAAATCGGCCTCGGCAAGCTCGTGGATTTGAAGAAGGAAAACTTCGTGGGGCGTGAAGCCCTGGCGCTGGAAGCGAAGAAGGGCGGGCCAGCGCGCCGCCTGGTGGGCCTGGAAATCAATTGGAGCGAAGTTGAAGCGCTCTATGAAAAAATCGGCATGGCGCCGCAAGTACCGTCAACGGCATCGCGCGTGGCCGTGCCGGTCTATCGCGGCGGGCGGCAGGTGGGCAAGGCTACATCCACGACCTGGTCGCCCACGCTGAAACGCATGATTGCGCTGGCGACCATAAGCCGGGATAGCGCCACGATGGGCCAGACGCTCAGCATGGAATTGACGGTGGAAGCCTCGCGCAAAACGGTTTCCGCCAAAATCGTGTCTTTGCCGTTTTTCAATCCACCGCGCAAGACCGCGCCCCTCGCGCTTTAGGCAAACGTTCGGCAACATCTTCAAATCCACGACGTGGTCTGTCGCAGCAGTCCCGGGCTTCGCCGTGGAAAACGCGATGAAGCGGGCCGCTCAGACGGGAAAGACTTTTGCCAGCGCGTGTTGCAAGGCCTCCGCAATGAGCCGGCACTCTTCCGCCGTGATGATGAAAGGCGGGGCAAGCAGCACGTGGTCTCCGCGCGAGCCGTCCACGCAGCCCTGTGAGGGATAAGTGAGAACGTTCTTTTCCAGCGCGGCCTGGCAAATCTTTTCGGCGATGCTGTCTTCTTTCGGAAACGGCTCGCGCGTGGATTTGTTCTTCACGAATTCGACGCCCTGCAGCAGTCCCAAACCGCGCACCTGCCCAACGTATGGGTGATTTTCCAGTGCGGCGAGCGCTTTGCGCAGCGTCTCGCCCGCAGGGGTCACGCGATCGAACAATCTGTGCGCTTCCAAATGGTCAAACACCGCATTTCCCGCGGCCATGGACACCGGATGCGCCTGGTATGTGAAGCCATGCATGAACGCCGCAGTGCCTTTTTCATACGCCTCGACCACGTGCGGCGCCACCAGCACCGCACCAAGAGGCGCGTAGCCGCTGGCAATGCCCTTCCCGGTAAGAATAATGTCCGGCTGGAGGCCCCAGTGCTGGCTCGCAAAAGGTGGGCCCGTGCGGCCCATTCCGCTCATGACCTCATCCGCGATGAGCAGGATGCCGTGCTTGCGGCAGATTTCAGCGATGCGCGCGGTGTAGCCATCCACGGCGGCTGTAGCGCCAAGCGTCGCACCGACGACAGGCTCAAAAATAAACGCGGAAACTGTGGAGGCATCATTCGCCTTTAGAAACGCCTCCAGATCGTCTGCGCAGGCAACCTGGCATTCCGGAAATGTCTTGTCGAACGGACAGTGATAGCAGAAGCAAGGCGCGACGTGACCCCACTCCGCAAGCATGGGCGCATACGGCGCGCGCCGCGCTACATTGCCGCTGACGGCCATCGCGCCGAGCGTGCTGCCGTGATAGCTCTGCTTGCGCGAAATCACGCGATAACGCGAATTCTGTTTGCGTTCCAAAAAATATTGCCGCGCCAGTTTGATCGCGGTTTCGGTGGCCTCCGAACCACCCGAAGTGAAATAGACCCGCCCGCCATCGTGGAAATTCCTTGGAGCCAGCGCCAGCAGGCGTGCTGCAAGTTTTTCCGCAGGCGCGGTGTGAAATTGCGAGGTGTGCGCGAAGGCGATATTGTTGGATTGTTCGGCCATGGCCCGGCCGATCTCCGGAACGCCGTGGCCAATGCTGACAACCGCGGCCTGGCCGGAAGCGTCCAGATAGCGGCGCCCGTCGGCGGCAATAATCCAACTGCCTTCGCCGCGCACCGCCACCGGATACTGTTTTCGAAGATTGCGTGAAAATAGCGAGGAAGATTGTGTGGCTGTGCTCATAATGTGATTGTAGCAAACCAGGCGGCCGCACCTGAAGGTGACCCTGCCGCACAGTCATGTAATACTCATTCGCGGGTTTGGAGGTTTCCAGTTGCTTAAGCGTTGCTGCTTTCGTTCATTCGTTCTTTTTCTGGTGCCGGGTTTCATGGCGATCAGCGGGAGTCGCGCTCAGTCCACACAGGAGCCGGTGAAAATTGCCGTGGATTTGCGCGACGTCGCCAAGCACCTTTTTCACTCGACACTCCTTTTTCCCGTGAAGTCCGGGCCGCTCACTCTTGTTTACCCGAAGTGGATTCAGGGCGAGCATTCGCCGACGGGGCCGATCGTCGATCTCATGGGCCTGAAAATGCGGGCCGCGGGACACGCAGTGGCATGGCGGCGCGATGATGTGGACATGTACGCTTTTCATCTGGAAGTTCCGGAGGGCGCCCGCACCCTGGAGGTGGCGTTGGACTATCTGTCGCCGGCGGAGGCGAGCGGGTCGCGCGAGAATCCTTCCGCAACCGCGCAGATTGCGGTGTTGGACTGGTACCTCGTCACGCTCTATCCGCAGGGGCCGAAGAGCGACGATTTGACCTACGTCGCGAGTTTGCGCCTGCCCTCCGGATGGAAATACGGCACGGCGTTGCCAGTGGCAAAGGAGACATCGGACGCGGTGGAGTTCGCCCCTGCCTCCCTTACCACGTTGATCGATTCGCCAGTGATTGCCGGAGCCTATTTCCGCACCATTGATCTGGCCCCCGGCCAGAAGCCCGAGCATTTCGTCCACATCGCGGCGGATGGGCCCGCGGCGCTGGCGGTGAGCCCTGCGGAAGTGCAGCACATGCGCCAACTGGTGGCGGAGACGGGAGCGCTATTCGGTGCACGGCACTATCGCCGCTACGATTTTCTGCTCTCCTTAAGCGACGTCATGCCTCCCGACGGCGTGGAGCATCACGAATCCAGCGATGACCGCGCGCCCGAAGCGCTGTTTCTCGATCCCGAGGTCCTCGAAACGCAAGCAGATCTGCTGGCGCATGAATTCACGCATTCCTGGAACGGCAAGTATCGCCGTCCCGTGGGCCTGGTCGCCTCCGATTATCAGACGCCACTCAAAGGAGAACTGCTTTGGGTCTATGAAGGACTGACGCAATATCTCGGAGTAATGCTGGCGGCGCGCAGCAGCTTCTGGACGCCGGAACGGCTCCGCGAGTATCTCGCGGCCACCGCCGCGAATTTGAATGACTGGCCGGGACGCACCTGGCGAGATCTGCAAGACACGGCGATTTCCGCGCAGATCCTTTACGACGCGCCGGTGTGGGGAGCTTCGCGGCGCCGTAGCGTCGATTACTACGATGAAAGCACCCTGATTTGGCTGGAGGCCGATACGATTATCCGCCGGGAAACCCGGGGCAAGAAGTCGCTCGATGATTTTTGCCGGAAGTTTCATGGCGGCGAAAATACCGGGCCAATAGTCGTTTCCTATACGTTTGAGGATGTCGTGGCGGGAATGAACGAAGTTGTGCCCTACGACTGGCGTGGATTTTTTATCGAGCGCCTCCGGTCGCACGGGCCGGGCGCGCCGCTCGACGGCCTGGAGAATTCTGGTTGGAGAGTGGTGTTTACGGATGTTCCCAACGAACACGAGAAGGCGGAGGAAATCGTCACGCAAGTGGCTAGCTTCGGCTTTTCACTGGGCTTTGACGTGCACGCATCCGGGGGTGATCAAGGCGACCGCATCATGGACGTGATTCCCGGCTCGCCGGCGGATCAGGCGGGGCTGGCGCCGGGAATGCATCTGGTGGCGGTGAACGGCCGGAAGTGGTCGCCGGACGTTTTGCACAGCGCCATCCAGTTGGCCAAAGACAACCACGAACCCATCGAGTTGCTCGCCGAAAGCGCCGATTACTACAAGACTTACCGCATCGATTATCACGGCGGTGAGCGCAGTCCGCACCTCGAAGCGATCAACGGAAAGAGCGATGTGCTGGGCGAGATTGCGCGCATGAAAGCGGCTCCGGTCAGCATATCGAAGACATACTAGCCGGAGTTTCTCGCGAGACGCATTTTTGATTTCATATAGACCGCGCAGCGCCGTGTCATCTTGAGGGGCGCGCTGTTTGCGCTCCGAAAGACCTCAACTGATGCATCGCACTCAATTTTTATTGAGGCCCTTCGGCGATCCTTGTCGGATCGCCTCAGGGTGACAGGGTCTTGCTGAAATAGGTCAAAGTATGAATTGCACCTTGCGAGAAATACGGGCTAGAAAATTGCCGGGCAGGAAGGATTGCCACGGTTGACGCAAAGCTCGCGCGCATTGGTACGCACCATCGGCCGTTGGAGCCTGACGGCTCTGATGGTCAATTCGATTGTCGGCGTCAGCATCTTCAAATTGCCTGGCGATTTGGCGGCGCGATTGGGCGGGTTCAGCCCGTTCAGTTGTCTCAGCGCCGGCGCGGGAATCCTCATCATTGCGGGGTGTATCGCGGAAGTTTCTTCCTACTACGAAGAGACCGGCGGGCTGTACTTATATGCCCGGGACGCGCTGGGGCGCTTTGCGGGGCTGCTGGTCGCATGGCTCACATGGCTGACGCGCATCGCCGCCCCTGCCGCGGCAGCGAATCTCTTCTGCACCTACGCGGCGCAGTTTTTCCCCGCATTGGAAACGCGCCGGGGCGAGCTGCTCCTTTTGGGCGCACTGATCGGCCATCTGGTGCTGCTGAACTACCTCGGAGTAAGAACCGGGAAAAACGTCAGCAATCTTTTCACCGCGATCAAGGTGGGGTTCTTGCTGTTCTTCGTGATAGCGGCGCTGCTCGCTCTGCTGATTAAGCCGGAACTCCGCGTGGCGATTGTGTTTCCTGCTGTTTCCGCGAAAAGCTGGTTTCAGGCCATGCTGTTGCTCGTCTATGCCTACGGTGGCTTTGAAGGTGCGCTGTTTGTCGGCGGCGAAACAGAGAATCCCAAGCGCGATATGCCCATCGCCTTGCTGACGGCGCTCGGCGTGGTTTGCCTGCTCTACACAGCGGTGCAATTCGCCGTCGTGGCTATCTTGCCGGATGCGGGCGTATCAGCCCGCCCACTTGCCGATGCCGCGCAACGATTCTTGGGACCCGCGGGCGGAATCGCGATCGCGCTGGCCGCTCTGGTTTCCGCGTACGGCTATTTGAGCGCGAACCTGTTGCATGCGCCCCGCATCACCTTTGCGCTGGCCGAGCAGGGTGACTTCCCCGCATTTTTGGGCGCGGTCCATCCGAGATACCGGACGCCGTATGTTTCCATCTTTGTCTACGCGGCGCTAGTTTTCGTGTTCGCGGCGCTGGGAAACTTCGCGTGGAACGCCATTCTCTCGGCAGTGTCGCGCCTGGCGGTCTATGGCGCCATGGCCCTGGCAGTGCCACTCCTACGCCGGCGCGGCGATCGCCAGGCACAATTTGCTCTCCCTTGGCCATATCTGTTTGCAGGGCTCGGTCTGCTCTTTTCCCTGCTGCTGCTGACGCAAATGGGCAAAAGTGAATTTGTAATTGTGGGAACTACTTGCATGGTGGCACTCGTCAACTGGCTGGTAGTGCGGCGGTGATTCCATGACAAATCGTTGGCATTGCCTGGCCTCGATTTCAGGCTCCCGCCTTGGATTCGCCGCACAATCGTGACATCATGCACTGTTTTGGGGATTGCGGGGAAAATCGCCGTACGGATGGAGGAACAATGAGGAATCGCATAGCAATGCGCAGTGGAATTCTGGCCATCGCGCTGGGCGTAGCCTTGGCCGCACACGCACAGATCCCGGCGCCGGCGAAACGCGCCATCGCCTTTGACGACCTGATCAAAATGCATCGCGTCGATGGATCGCAGGTCTCGCGCGACGGCAAGTGGGTGGCCTACGCGGTGTCCACGCCGGACATTGAGTTGAATCGCGGCGTCAGCAATATCTGGATCGTCCCCGCGGCGGGCGGCGAAGCCATTCAGGTGACCCAGGGCGGCCGAGACACTTCTCCCGCTTGGTCGCCCGATGGCAAGATGCTGGCGTTTCTTTCCGCGCGCGACGGCACTTCCCAGGTCTATCTGCTCTCGATGGAGGGAGGCGAAGCGAAAAAGCTGACGCAGCTTTCAACGGGAGCCGATTTGTTCAAATGGGCGCCGGATGGGAAGAGCATCGTCTTCACGTCGGCTGTCTATGTGGATTGCAAAGATGACGCGTGCAACGCCAAACGCGATGAAGAAAAAGAAAAGAGCAAAGTAAAAGCGCGCATTTACGACCACCTGCTCTACCGCCACTGGGATCACTGGTCCGAGGGCAAGCGCAGCCACCTTTTCGTCATGGCGGCCGACGGCGGCTCGCCCGCGCGCGACCTCACGCCGGAAGCCGACTACGATATTCCGCCGGACGGAGAGCGAGGCGGACCCGGGGACATCAATTTTTCGCCGGACAGCAAGGAGATTTGCTACACGGCGGTAACGGACAAAGTGGAAGCGATCAGCACGAATGCCGATCTCTTCGTTGTGTCCGTCTCTGGCGACGAAGCGAAGCGCATCACTTCGAATCCCGGATTCGATGGGAATCCTGTCTATTCGCCGGATGGACGCTCGATCGCCTACCATGCGCAACTCACCGCGGGATACGAGGCCGACCGGTGGCGCATCATGCTGTACGACCGCCAAACAGGGAAGAGTACGGATCTCACGGCGGGATTCGACCGCAGCGCCAATGATTTGGCGTGGTCGCCAGACAGCAAGACGATTTACTTCACTGCGGAAAACGAGACGCTCCAGCCGATTTATGCGATGGAGGCGCGCGCCGGCGCGGCGCCTAAGAAGCTGCTCGATGGCTACAACGGTGCATTTTCCTTCAATGGCGACGCGACCGCCTTGGTGACGGAGCGGACCAGCCTCACATCACCCACGGAGCTATTTATCGCCGCGGGCGATGGCAGCGGCCTGAAGCAATTGACGCATCACAACGATGCCATCCTTGCGCAACTGGAAATGAATGCGCCGGAGAGCTTCTGGTTTGAGGGGGCCGAAGGAACGAAAGTGGAAGCGATGGTGGTGCGGCCGCCGAATTTTTCGGCCACGAAGAAGTACCCGATGCTGGTACTTCTGCACGGTGGGCCGCAGTCCATGTGGGATGATGCCTGGGGCTACCGCTGGAATGAGCAAGTGTTTTCGGCTGCAGGCTACGTTACGTTGATGATCAACCGCCGTGGCTCGACCGGCTATGGGCAGAAATTCACGGACGAAATCACCAACGATTGGGGCGGCAAAGCATACGTTGACATAATGAAGGGAATCGACGCAGCCATCGCGAAATATCTCTTCATTGACAAAACACGGCTGGCCGCGGCAGGCGGCTCCTACGGCGGATACATGGCGGACTGGCTGGCGACGCACACCGATCGCTTCAAGGCGATCATCAGCCATGCGGGCGTGTACGATCAAGTGTCCATGTACGCGACCGAAGAGCTGTGGTTTGAAGAGCACGACATGCAAGGCACGCCGTGGACGGCGCCGGAGAATTACAAGAAGTGGTCGTCTTCCACCTATGCCGCGGAGCTTGGCAAGTACAAGACGCCGACACTGGTGGTAGCGGGTGAAGGCGATTACCGCGTGCCCTACACGCAGTCGCTGGAACTCTTCAGTGCGCTGCAGCGGCAGGGCGTGCCCTCCAAGCTTTTGGTTTTCCCTGATGAAGGACACTGGGTATTAAAGCCGCAGAACAGCCAGCTTTGGTACAAGACGTTCCTCGATTGGCTGGCCACGTACGTGAAGTAGCCGCGCGGGAACAGTGGGGAGCGGGGCTTCTCCCGCCCAGAGAGTGGCGTGCAAGTGAAGTCTGCGGACGCGCTCTACGCTAATTTAAGCCGGAAAAAGCAGATTCCTCGCTGCGCTCGGAATGACAGTAGTTCTTTTCGGCTTGCCGAAATGGGGTCGAGCAGTGCTCGACCCCTACAAGATCAAACCCAAGAGCACAGTCAGGAGTGACTTTGCCACAAACGCAGCTACTAGTCCCTGCACATGCAATGTCCCAGCTTGTCATTCCGAGCGCAGCGAGGAATCTGCTTTTCCTTTGTGCGAATAGGGCATTTCTCATACCGGTGTCAATAAATCTCCGCAAGCTTCCGCAGCGTGCGCCGCAGGAATCGAAACAGGTGATACAGCAGGAAAAGCGATACGCCGAAGAGCACGCTCACCACGATGATGGCGGCCGTGGGATGCGCCGTGGCGAACCAGACCAGCCAGACCGCTAGCACATCTTCTCCAAAACTCAGCGCCCAATTGCTGAAGGGTTCCGGGCTCATATTCACGGCGGCACGGGCGCTGGCCTTGGTGCCATGGGAGGTAAGCGCCATGCCTCCCGCAAGCAGCGCCGCTGCCCAGCGCTAGGCCTCGGGAGCCGCTGCAGTTGCGCCGAACGCCAGAAATGCCGCCGCCGGAGGCCGGATGAACGTGTGGATGGCCTGCCAGATCGAATCGATATAAGGAACCTTGTCCGCCAGGAATTCCAGCAAATAGAGGATAGCCGCGATTCCCAGCACCACAGGATGGGAGAGGATGCGGAGGTGCTCAGGCAGTTGAATGACGCCAAAGCGCTGGAGCAATCCCAGAGTCGCGACGGTGGCATAAAGATTCAGGCCGGAGGAGAAGCCGGCGCCAAGGACCAGGCTAAGGGTTTCGAGAGGGTTCATGGCCGCGCGCGAGAGCTTGGCTCAATTTTGTTGCGATACATTTCAAAGTACCACGAAAGGGCGAGCGGGTGCGCGGGCAGGGAGCGGCACACAAAGCAAACGCCCCGGTGGTGACCGGGGCGTTCGCGGAAGTGAAGCCGCTGAGATCGCTTTTACTGGGTCGGTAGCAACAATCGCGTCCAACCCGTAGTGTTGACGTCGCGGAAGAGCGGCGTGCGCGGCGGCAACAGCGCGGGAGTCAGGAAGTTGGTGTCGAAGACGTAGCCACGGGTGGGCGGCTGGTAAACCGCGTTGATGCCGCCGCACTTATAGGTGCCATTGGCCTGGCGACTATAGTACAAGTCCACGATGGAACCCTCGTAGTTCAGTTGGGCTCCGTTCCAGGCTTCGAGGAAGCGCAGGAAGTTGTGCACGCCGCCATCGGTGCCATAGTCCTGATAGATCACGCCGGTAGGATTCTGGAAGTAAGGGTTCGCTCCGGCGACAACGGCCAAGCGGTAGTCAGTGCTGGTACCCACGCGGTTGCCCGAGGCGTAGGGGAAGGCAAAGGAATTAACATCATTCCAGTTATCGGAAAGAAGAGTGACCGCGTCTGCCGCCACTGAGGTGGCGATCGACGGATCGCTGAAATCATTTCCGCCGGAGTTCGAGTTGAAATCACCCTGGAGATAGACAGGGTTTTCGGAAGCGATCGCCAGGCCGCAACTCGCCCCACCCGGGCAGGTGCCTACACCCGTGAGGTTGTTTGCGTTGACGATCTTGACGGCGCGCCGGAAGAAGAGCGGAGGGTTTTCGCGGGCCGAGTCTGTATTCCCAGCGACCATCATGGGCCAAATGTTGTCCGTGACATAACTTGGTACTGCCGTGCAAACGGAATTGGCTTGCAGACCGTTGGTCGCCAGGGTGTTGAACACGCCGAGTTGGCCCGGGCCGAGAGGACTGGCCACGGTGTTTTGTGCTCCCGCATCGTGGATATGGGCCTGGCTCGCGCCGTAATAGTAGAACTGACCTGCGAACGTAGTTCCCACGTTCGGGTCCTCACCGGTGTTCATAACACCATCCGGGCAACCCGTCGTCGGGTTTTGGCTAAAATTCACGATGTCGTTCCAACCAGACTCGCCCGTTTCATGGAGTGTATAGGAAAGCGGAGGCCAGCCGCCGGTGATCGTCTGGACGGTAGTATCCACGTAGTTTCCGCGGCGGTCAGAAATGTACACCACGTAATTATTTGGTGCCACGTTCGGATCTTTGGTGCCCTGTCCGGTGGTGGTCCAGGTATTGATTTTTCCCCCGAACCAGTTCGCCAGGTTCTTGCCATCGATCTCAATGTACTGCATGCTGCCGTTCAAAGTGGGAAGATTCGCAGCCGATATCAAGGTATCGCGCAACGTGCCCTCGCGCGAATCGAAGAGCACGTTTGGCCAGAAGTCGTAGGATTGGGGGTTCCAACCTGCCAGGACAGTACCCGTGGCCGGGTCCACCCCGCAGGCTTGCGCAGCCGTGGATATCTTAGGATTGTGAATGGAAATATTGCCTGTTTGCACAGCGACAGAAGATGGATTGTCGCGAATGCGTTGCAGGCGAATGACTGCCCAGGGATGAGGATCCTGACAAATGTACTGAGTACCAGAGGAAGCCTGAGAGATGGCCGTAAAATTACTGCCGTTTGGGAAGTACTTCAGAGAGGTCGAGTTCGCGTTCAGATTCTGAGCGGACAGAGCGGTCTGAACGGGGGTACCCGGCGAATAAACCGGCGTCACCGGCAAGCCGGGAAGCGCCGGGGCCTGACCAGACTGCATGAGGGTGGTGTTCTGCACCCACTGTGGATTCAGGTGGGTGCCGTCCAATGATTGAGTAACCGGATCAATATTGCGGCCGGTGTAGCCATAGCCGAGGATTTCCGCGGTTACGTCCTTCCAAGTGCCACAGGCAGTGCCGGTGCCGTAGGTGGTTTGTTCTTCGATCTTGATGAAACCCTTAATGATGGGGTAGCCGGTCGGCATCCAATAACCATCCGAGGCGGTGTAGGTAGCCGTTGCGCTCCACGCAGATGTCGCGCCGGATGCAGCCAGAGGAAGCTTGGGGACAGTGTTGTTATTCAAATTTGTGTTCAGTTGTACCAGAGTCGCGTCGGCAGAGGTAGACCAGTTGGCCGGCGCAGTATTGGCCATCACGTCCAAGCTAAGGGGGTTCGTACCGTTATCGATGCACGGCAGATTCATGATGTCTTGCATGTTGTCAGACAGCAGAATCCTCAGGCTGGCTTGATAATAGTAGCGCTCTGCAGTAACAGCCATGGATTCATTGCTGATGGGGCGCCGGATGAGGTCGATGGACTGTGTGGTGCCGTTGCCGATCGTGATGATGCCCAGATTCAACAGTTTCGCGCCGGTGGAATACTGCGGATAGGCGCTGCCTTGCCCGTTGGTGAGATTGCTGTTGTAATCTGTCGGGGCGTTTCCTGTAGAGATCGTGGGCCAGTTCGCATCTGCTGACGAGCCTATAGTTCCCGTGAGGCTTGCTTCCGAAGTCTGTAGAGCCCTGTAGTTGCTGCCACCGGGCTGCGTGGTTATATCAACCGTGCCTGTATAGTTCGTGGTAACGGGCCAACCGTTCTCCAAATTCGTGCGGATGACATCCTTGTAAGCGTCCACTTTGTCGGACATTTTCAGGGTATCGCCATCCCCCTCGGCCAGGAAAAGGTTTCCGTTGGTGTGCGTGCGGCCGCCGAAGTCGAAGTTCGGGCCGGCAAAGAAGGAGAGGTCCGTATTCGAGAAGATGCCGAACTGGAACATCGGAATACCGACGGTCTGGACGGTGCGCTGCAACTTCACTTCTCTGCCCTCAGTGGTTCGGGCATTCACGTATATGGTGTATTCCGTGAGCATGGCGGTCATGCCGGCATAGGTACCCGATTTGATGGTGGAGATGGTCGGAGCCGGATTGCCATTGGCATCGAGGGCCGCCGGGGTGATCGTGTAGCCGCTCGCGCCGTTGCTGGTCAGAAAGGAAACATTGGGAACCAGTGGCGGGTTGAGTGCTACGTTATTGATCTGGGCCATCGTTGGTGAATAGGTTTCTCCAAAGAGGTCTCCGAGGTTGGCCGTCATCTGCTCCATGCCGGCCTCCGCGGCGTAGAAAGCGGTCACATCGTCGTTGTTCGAGCCGCTCAGTTGCTGGTTGGTAATCAGCAGCATACAGAAGCCCACCAGAAGGCTGGACATGAGAAAGAGCAAAAGAAGCGATGTGATGAGGGCCACACCCGCGTCATCACGCAAAAGTTTCGATTTCTTGAATGAATTCATGCTCATTTCCAGCTCCTCTTATTGGTAACGATTGACGTAAGCCAAACTGCGCAAACTGACCTGTGTCATCAAATTGCTTCGCGCATAGATGGTTTTGTTGGCTTGTTGGACCGATTGACTCGAGCGCGCGCCGAGATAGACGTCCACCGAGCGAATATTCGCCTCGGAATTCCCCGTGGGCACGGAAGGCTGGTTCGAAGGATTAGTGACCCCATCGACGAAGTTATAGGTGAACTGCAAGTTTTCCAGGGTCTCGCCGACCGGCGTGGGAGACTTCATGTTGACCTGGCGGATCAACCTTGTGTAAGGGGGACTGCTGACGTTGTCCAGATAGTAGGTAATCATCCAAATCCGCGTGGCGAGAGTCACGGGAAAGCAAGCGGGAGTGCCGCCGCAGGTGGAGCTGGTCTGCAAATACTGAATGGTGCCGCCGCTCTCGGTGCGGCCGTTCAAATTAAACGCGTCACCCGCGGCAAAAGTCAGGGCTTGGCCCGCTATACCGGTAACCGTCAAAAGGGCAGTTCCCTTGGTGTTGCTGAACATGATGAGGTCGCCGGGATTGATTGTGACCAAATTGGCCGTGGTGGTGCTGGAGATATTCACGCAAGTGATATCGAACGTAGCTGTAAGGGTCGTGCCGGACAATTGCAGTTTGCCTGCCGGGCATCCCGCGACTGCCGGCGGTCCCACCGAGGCCGGCTGATTGATGGGCACCTGATCAAGGCCGGCGGTATTGTCCGCGTAGAGCATGGTAATTTCGTCGGTAATGCTATTGGGATTCGCGGCCGTGCCAGAAATCGCATCTGGAGCCGTGATGTAGGGCCCCATCGCGTTGCCCGGCTCGACAGCGGGTATCGAGGATTCGCAGGTCGCCCCCGGGTAGGGAAATGTGCTCGTGCCATTAAGCATGGGCCGGTTGATCCGCGGGGTGGTACCACACGGGGCCGTATAAGGAATAGATATACCCCCCGTAGGAATCCCCGTGCCCGCCTGTTGCAGGTCTAACTGGATTATGTTCAACCCAGCACGTAAATTTTCGCTCATGTCGGACCCTTGCGCGACCACCTGGTTCGCCTGTGACGCATCGTGGAACGCGATCACGGCTGCGTACAGCAGGATTGTGGTGACGCCCATGGCGATCAACAATTCGATCAGGGTAAAGCCCGCGATTTTTTTCTTTGGTTGGACTGTCATCGGAGGCCTCATGAGAAATTGGAAATAAGACTTTGGATTACATACTGGGATGTTTGCCCTTCAAACGTCCATTTCACGGTCACCGTGATGCTCTTCAGGTTGGTGGTGTTGGCGACCGGGGCGATCAGAATGGTGCGCGTCATCCAGGGATTCAAATTGATCGTGACGTCGTCGGCAGTTCCGAAAATCTTGTCCGGCCCCGGAGCAACTACGATGCCGTCAGGGTTGTTGGTGCAGTCATCGTCCGCGGTTCCGAACAAGCCATCCGGGCCTGTCGCACACAGCGGCTGCGCATTATCCATGAAAATGCCGCCATTCGACACGTTGTTGATTTGCGCGCTGGTGACAAGCCGCGTGTCGCGCGCTGTGAAAATGCTCTCCATCGCCTCTTGTGCTTTCTGTTGTGCGATGTATTGAATCTGGGTCTGATAGGAAGCCCTGAGACCCTGGGTGAAGATAGAAACGAGGGAGAGAACGCCGGCGACGAGGACCGCCATGGCGACCATCACCTCGATGAGCGTAAATCCTTTTTGTTTGCGCGGCTGACTCTTTTTCATGGGCTGATGCTCCTATTCCATCCAAACCACTGATGACGCCCCGTTGAGAGGACCTATAAAGGTATAGGGGCGCACCCGGCCGGTGCTGCCCATAATGGTGACAGCACGCGCCGTCGCGGGCTGGTTCGGGATACCGATAAAAATGGTTCCGTTATAGACGGTGGAGCCAAATTCATCCGCGCCAAACTGCCCTATCGCCGTGAAATACATCGTCGTCGGCCCGCCCGCGATGCCTCCAATACACACCGGAGAACTGCCGGCACAGGTGCCAAACCCCATCGGTGTATCGGGAACACCGCTCTCCATTACAAACGCTGTGGATTGCGGCAGGGGCATAGTGATCACAGGCCCGGCAACGTCCCCGTTGACATTCGGACGCGCTTGCACCTGGTAGCTGACCGTGAAAGGTTCGGCAACGGTGGAGTATTTGTTAAACCAGACTTGAACGAGGCGGCGCTGGCTGATGGCCAATTGTCTGGCTACACGAAGTTGGCCGATGACCACGTCCTTGGCTGAGTTCGCCTGATAGCTCTCCATGCTGCCGAAACTCTTGAAGATCGTAATGCTCGCTAAAATGAACATGATGCCGATGACAATGAGGGTTTCCAGCAAGGAGAAGCCCTGCTCTTTTCTGTTTTTGTGACTCATGGGCAACTCCCCTTCGCTAAGACATTCGCTTCCGAAATGGCGGCATCGACGGATTGCCAGGTGTCTCCCGCCGCCCTTCCCCGGCCATTTGCTGGGCTAAGGGACATCACGCTGCCGCGGCGTCGACTACACCCGCTCCGCCGATACTGGAACCTAAGCTAGAGGTACCGCATTAAAGTGTGTGCGAACAACTGGACGAAGGTACTGCTTTGGAGCAGTGGGGGTGCACCCGTTCGCGCTTCCTAGCGGGACAGTTACTAAGGTTTATGTGGATGAGAACAAACTTAGATGGGCAGGAGAACGACGCCGTTGTCTAATCGCTTGTTTCATAAGGAAATGCGCGGCATTCACGGCTTTCTGTCTAGAGGTGCAGGTAATCTCACAGTATGCGTTTAGTAGGAAGTTTGGCGGAAGTTCCAATCACGATAGTACTTTCGTTGTTGCCGTTCTGACATCGCTCAGGGAAGAAATGCGTCAAATCCAGGCCCCTTGCGTCCAGACTCCAGGCCGGAAGCCAAGGCTGAGAACGCGGCAAACCGTCATGGCGATCATGCGTTCTTCATCTGCGAACAACGCCGGCTACAACTCCGCTGGCCGCCACGGAAATGACGCCCTCATTGGCCGCGTTTCACTTTTTCATCGTTTCGCCCAATGCTCCGCCTGGCGGCACGGGTGCGGAGACCACTTTGTCCTCCATAAACGTATTCATATACTGAAGGTAACCCGTGCTTCTGAAGAAGACACGCTACCATCATAATAGGCGCAGGTGCTCATTTTTGCTGAGGGATGAGAATCCAGCCGCTTGACCAGCGTGGGATACCCAACTCTTTGGGCGAACTCACGAAGATTACCGACCCGCTCAATAACGCCACGGCGATAGCCTACACTCCGGTGGGCTTGATCCAGACGATCACCGACGCACAGCAAAACGTGACCACCTATGGCTACGATTCTCAGGGGAACCGCACGTCGGTGACCGATGCCCTGCAGCATCAAACCACCTTCACCTATGACGCGATGAACCGGCTCACGAAGATCACCTATCCGGACACGACTTACACGCAATTTGGGTACGACTACCGTGGCCGCCGCACCTCAGTGCAGGATCAGAACGGGAAGACCACGAACTATGCTTACGACGATGCCGACCGGCTCATCACGGTAACCGATGCCGCGAATAATGTGACCACCTACGGGTACGACACCGAAAACAACCTGACCAGCATCCAGGACGCCAACCAAAACACCACAAGCTTCTCCTACGACGCGTTTGGCCGCGTCACCCAGACCAGCTTCCCGTCGGGTTACGCGGAAACCTATGGCTACGACAACGTCGGCAATCTCACCAGCAAAACCGACCGCAAGAACCAGCTCATAACCTACACTTACGACCAGTTGAACCGGCTGACCCAGAAGTCGTATCCTGATACCTCGACGGTGAATTATACCTACGATAACGATTCGCGGCTGACCCAGGTGACCGATCCCACGGGCACCTACCAATTCACGTTCGACAACATGGGGCGGCTGACGGGCACGTCCACGCAGTACGCGTTCCTCACCAGCCGCATGCTGACGACCAGCTACGGCTATGACGCGGCCTCGAACCGTACCAGCCTTACCGACCCGGAGAGCGGCTCCAGCAGCTACGTCTACGACACGCTGAACCGCTTGCAGACGCTGACGCCGCCAACGGCCTATGGCACGGGCTCGTTCGGGCTGGGGTACGATGCGCTGAGCCGCCGCACCAGCCTGACGCGGCCGAACACGGTGAACACGAGCTACGGCTACGACAATCTCTCGCGGCTCTTGAGTGTGACCCATGCCAAGGGCGGGGCAACGCTGGGCGGCGCGAGTCTGTTCCGGCTCTCGGCCTCACGTGCGGGGTTTGTCGGGCCAATGATGGGTGCGCCCTCGTTGCCGCGGATCGGTTGAGGCAAATTGCGTTGTGCGGGGATTTTTTCTGTCATCGGTGAATCCCCATTGGGATCACTTGCCGATTTTCAGTTTCTTGAGAACTACCTCGAGCGCCTGGCAATGAGTTTCCTGGAACGATTCGAGCGGGCAAAAGTCTCATGGGGAAAAGCAGGACACCGAACCACATCGACACTGCGACAAATGTTTTGCCGGTGATCGTTTTTAGAGTGCCGAAAATCCGGTGGTGTTGAACCCACAGGGCGGTGTACGCACGCCGCGTTCGATCGAAACCTCGTTCGCAAGCAACTGCAACCATATAGAAGATCGCTACCAACACCGATAATAGGATAAGACCAACTCCGAAGATAAGCTCTGCCGCAAGCAATTCACGCACACGGTAACTGGTTTCAGCAGCAAGAAATGCTCCCAAAATTCCGGCAGCGAGCCACAGCGCATTCTTGCGCTTTGCCGCTTGCGTCCTGAGCCGACGAATCATTGTCCTTTGTTCTCGCTGAATCATTTTAATTGCCGATTCCGCTCTCGTCTTGTCTAGACCGCTTTCTTGCGTCTTGTACGGCAAAGCAATGCAAGCGCCACTCGATAAGCCCTTCAAAACAAAAGGGCTCGCGCATGATAGAGCCGCAGACTCTTCGCGAATTCGCGAACTTCGTGAAACCCTATGTTCGATTCTTGTGGGGAACGCGCTTCCGCTAGTGTCGTTCCAACTTGTTCCAGCAAATCCCTTCGAGAATAGTCTCTCCGTTTTCGCCTCAGATGCTTGGACCATGATTTGGCTCAAATAGTTGGAACGGCGCTAGAAGGCCTTGAAGCGGTACTTGTTGATGTTCATCGATCGGATCTTCGATTCCAGAGTGGAGGGCGGCATTCCCAGCTTGGCTGCGGCACCTGAGGGGCCCGACACTCGCCCTCTCGTTTCGGCCAGGACCGCCCCAATTGTTCGGCGATCCTCCATCACTGACCTTTTCAGGAGCGGCTGGATTGCCGGTTCCGGGTGGAAGCATTCGCGCGAGAGCCAACACTTCTTGATCGAGAGGTTCCCCTTTTCATAAAGAATTACGGATCGTTCGATCACATTTTGCAGTTCACGGATGTTTCCGGGCCATGGATAGCGCGTCAGCGCCTCCATCGTTTCCGAAGAAATCGCACCGATGGTCTTGTTCATGCGCTGGGCGGATTGCCGGACGAAGTGCCGCACGAGCAGCGGAATGTCTTCCGGGCGTTCGCGCAAGGGTGGAATGGAAATGGGAAAAACATTCAGGCGGTAGTAGAGATCAAGCCGAAACTGCTTCTCCACGATCATTTCTTCCAGGGCGCGATGGGTCGCGGCCACAACCCGAACATCGACTTTCTTTGTTTTCGTACTGCCCAAGCGCTCGAATTCCCGCTCCTGCAAAACGCGCAGAAGTTTGGGTTGCAGTTCCAGCGGAATATCGCCAATTTCATCCAGAAACAGCGTACCTTGGTCGGCCAGCTCCAGCCGGCCAATCCTCTGCGTGATGGCGCCGGTGAAGGCGCCGCGCTCGTGGCCAAAAAGTTCGCTTTCCAGCAGACCGCTGGGAATGGCAGCGCAGTTGAGCTTTACAAACGCCTGCTTGTTCCGGCGGCTGCGGTTGTGAATCGCATGCGCGATGAGCTCCTTGCCAGTGCCCGTTTCTCCCAACAGAAGTACTGTCGAATCGTTTGGAGCCACCATATCGACGAGATCCAGCACTCTCAGGAGCGCTGGACTCTGCCCCACGATTCCTGCAAAGCCTGCCTTGGGACGGACTTCTTCTTGTGAAGAAAGTTCCTCATCCTCATTGCTCGAAACGCCCGGCCCGAACCGCGCGTTTTCATCGTGCGCATCGGAATCCGAAGGATCAATGAAGTCCACGGGGAACCCCTTCGCGCTTGCGCTTACAATGCTAAGGCGGTCTGTGCTCATTGTTGTCGGCCCCCTATCTTCTTTTCACGTGGAGTGTGGCACCCGTTCCAATTGCGGACAAGCTCAGATAGGGCCGGTGTGTGCACTATATCGGGACGCCTGGGGACTCTTTTGGGGCAAGGAATACCCTCTTAAGGTGAGTGAAAGCTAACTCTGCCGGTCTCGAATCTCGATGCGCTTCCATCCAAAAAGGTGAGCATCAACCGACCAGGCGCCAGGTCCGAGCAGTGCCAGGGCGGCACCGAGGGTCCCCAACAGAATGTACGTCCAAGGATCTCCAGTTTGCGAGAAGGTGTTCCACAGCGCAAGCACCGCCACGAGTGTTCCCACGATGGGGGTCCATAAACCGGCGATCAGCAGGAGTCCTGCAGCGATCGAGAGCACATGGAGTATGGCTGGTCCAATCGGAGGCCCAGCCCGGAGCGCCGTGACCCCATGGATAGCTAAGGCAGTTCCGGCGACCACCCGCATAATTAGAAGGCCGACGCCAGGCGCACCGTGTGCGAATGTTGAGAAAAGTCGTCGCAAAATAAACCTTGGCAAGGTTACAAGCTTCCCCATACGCGCGGGAAGCCCCAAAAGGTTGATGCGAATCACTCTTTCGAGTGAACTAAAACTCTATGATTCCGCGCCTCAGACCGATCATGGCGGCATGGGTCCGGTCATGCGCGCCCAATTTGGAGAGGATGTTCCGGACTTGGCCCTTGACGGTCTCTTCGCTAATAGAGAGCTGAGCAGCTATCTCTTTGTTGGCATTCCCTTCGGCAATCAGCCGCAGGACACGGATTTCCGCCGGGGTGAGAAGGTCATCGGTGGCGTGCTCGGCAAGTCGGTAGGAGGCCTCAGCGGAGAGAAACTTTTTCCCGGCATGGACGGCACGGATCGTTTCCAGGAGTTCCTTGTGCAAGCTATTTTTCAGCAGGTAAGCCCGCGCACCAGCTTTCAGGGCGCGCAGAACCTGGACGTCGCCGGCGTAGGTGGTCAGGACGATGATGCGCGCGTCGGGAAACTCACCGCGAATCACGATGATCGCATCGAGACCGTTCATTTCCGGCATCAGTAAGTCCATCAGGGTGATGTCCGGACGGTGCGCACGGAACTGCTGGATCGCTTCGCGCCCATTCGAGGCTTCCGCAACCAAACGCATGTCCGAGTGGCCAGCGATGAGCGCAGCGATCCCTTCGCGGAGGAGAGGATGGTCATCAACCGCGAGAATGCGAATCGCGCTGGGGTCGGCACTCATGACTTTGTCTCGGTCCCTTTCCCAGAGAACCAGGAGCGGCGGGGACCGGGAGATGCCGCGTAAGCGATAGAGGCAGGAACGCTCAGTTCAAGTTCCGCACCAGAATCGAGCTCACTCCAAACTGTTAGTTTACCACCCAAAAGATTGGCGCGCTCGCGCATGCCACGCAAGCCGTAGTGTCCGCGGCGCCCGTCTCCATCCAGAAGCTTCGCGTCAATGCCCTTTCCATCATCCCGGACCCGCAAACGAAACTGCCGTTCGTCATACCGGATTTCCACTTCGATCCGGTTCGCCTGTGCGTGCCGAAACGCGTTGCGCATCGCCTCCCCAGCAATCCGGTAGACTTCGTCTCGCAATATCGGATGGAGGTCTCGCGGCGTACCTTCTACCTGCACATGGAAGAGCGGGGGATTCTGGCTGGTTTGATTGGACGCGAGTTCTTCACCCAGGGTGTTTATCGCCAACGCGAGATCGTTGGTTACGACCGTTGATGAGCGCAACCCTTGTATCGCATCCCGACCCTCAGTGATCGCCTGCGCAGCCTGATCGATCGCACTCTCCAGTGTCTTCCGGGCTTCCTCAGGGCGTTTCGGCAACAAATTAGTTGCCGCCTGAAAGCGCAGCAACAGTCCGTAAAAGCTTTGCAGCAGCGTATCGTGCAAATCCCGGGCAATGCGGGTCCGCTCGTTGACGCGCTCTTCCAGGCGCATGTTGAACTGCCGCGCCACCTGAGCGAGGCGGAATCGATGAAGCGCCCAGAGCAATACCAAAAAAACGGCCAGGCACGACAACCGAAACCAAGCAGTCTGGTAGTACGCCGGGGCAATGGAGAAATCCAGGAATGTGCCGGCCTCATTCCACACGCCGCTGTTATTGCAGGCGGTCACGCGGAAGCGGTAATTGCCCGGGGCGAGGTTCGAATACTGCACCTCGCGGTCGTTGACCACCTCCCTCCAGTCCCTATCCTGCCCCTCGAGCTTGAAGCGAAAGTGAACCTTCTCGGGCGCAACGAAGGTCAGTGCAGTGTAATCAATCGTCAGATCGCGGATTAGCGGAGGCAAGCGCAAGCTGGTAGATGGCTCGTAGGCCTTGCGGTCGGCGGTGATTTCTTCGATGTGCACCGGGGGCGGAACTTTGTTGAAACGAAGATGAGCCGGATCAACAATGCTGACCCCGTCCAAAGGCAAGAACCACAATCTTCCATCCGCCGTTTTTGCGACACGGGGGCCGAAATTATAAACGCCCGCGTGGCTCCGTACCCCGTCGGAAGCGTCGAAAACAGTGGCTTCAATCTTGTGGTGTGGATCGACAACCCAGGCGTCCAACTCGGGCCGAGCAATGCGCACCAGCCCACAAGCCATGTACAACCAGAGGGAGTGCTCGTCGTCTTCGGCAACCTCGTGAACCGTATCGCAAGGCAAGCCGTTCTTGCTGGTGAGCGTGGCAACGCGCCCATCCTTGATCCGGCTCAGCCCGCCATCGGTTGCGGCCCAGAGCGTATTCTCGGAGTCGAGTTGAAGGGCGTTGACGCGGCCCTCGCCCAAGCTATCTGCGGGCCCATAGGATGCGCGGACCTGGCCGTCCTTGAGATAAACCACTCCGCCGCTCCAGGATGCCAGCCACAAGCCCCCGCGCACGGGATCTGTGACAATAGGATTGGAAAGCGACCCATGAATTCCCAGCTTGGCCCAAGGGAAGTGTTCGATTACTCGCCCTCCGCTCAAGCGATAAAGCCCTTCATCATTGTTGGTGACCCAGAGATTTCCCCTTGTGTCTCCGGCGATCTGACTTAAGGATGTGACCTGCACATCCTCTAAGCGAACCAACCTGTCATTCTCGAAATACGCAAGCCCCCGAACAGTAGAGACCCAAATTCGCCCGTGAGCGTCCTGAAACAGGGAAGTCACATAATTGTCCGGCAATCCACTCGAGATTATCTCGTGAGCCATTGCACCGGGCTGCTTCGCGGACGGGACCCCGTGGAGCTTCTCTCGTCCAGTTCCGAAAACCGCCGTCTCCGTGCCTTGCCGGGCTGCGCCTCTGCTGGGCTTGCGATAAACGGTCATCCGTCCTTTGTTCCATCTGTTCAAACCATCCGAAGTTCCGAGCCAAACGCTGCCATCGCTGGCGGCCAGGAGGCAGCCCACGGAGGGGGTAGAGAGCCCTTGCTTGACAGTAATCGGGGAGACGGCATAGTCGCGAAAGCGGTCGACGCCATTAATGGTGGCCACCCAGATACTGCCTTCCCGATCCTCAAACAGACTTTCAATCGAATCGCCTGAGAGACCGTCCGACTGCGCGAACACATCTATCCGCCCTTGGTGTGCGTGCAAGATGCCGGCGTCCCGAGTTCCGATCCACAAGCCACCGTTGCGATCCCGTAAAAGCGTTCCCCCCTTGTTAAACTGCGGCGCGGCAGGGACAAGCGGATAGTCTTTGAGTTTCCCGTCGACAAACTGTTTGATCCCGTCACGCCCGCCGATCAAGAGCGCTCCATGATCGCCTTCAACGAAGGCGTTCCGCGGGAAGACCAGGCCTGGCAACGCAAAGTGCTTCAGTTCTGGCAGCACATAGTGCTTCGGAGGACCAGGCCTCCATCGCCAAAGTCCATTTCCTGCTCCCAACCAGAGATTCCCCCGGCTGTCCTCATACATGGAGGTCACGCCAAAACCGAGACTCCCGTCGCTTCCATAGCACTGAAAATCCCCACTTTTGAGGGCGCAGAGTTTCCCGGGTTGCGAAAGTCCGGCCTCCCACACGACTCCAGCGGCCCAGATGGTTCCTTCGTGGTCCTGAAGAAGCGCGGCAACATCATGTCCGTCGAGCTCTGGATAGTGAGTCAGCTTGCCGTCTTTCCAACTTGCAAGTCCTTTAGCGGTGCCTAGCCAAAGGGTTCCATCGCGGGCGGCGATCAGGCCGCGAATATCATTGCTGGGGAGATGCTCACCCTGCGGCGGCTGCCAGGGGACTGCGCGAACGCCATCGAAGCGAAGCAGGCCGGATTCCGTTGCAAGCCAGAGGTAACCGTCGGGTGTCTGAACAATCTGGTGGATGGTGCCTGTGGCAAAGCCCTCGCGGATTTTCCACGACATGTGCGCATACTGGCTGACGTCGAGAGCTAGGTCCAAAGCGGAAGCACAAGGGCAGCACGCCAGCAACATGCAAGCCAGGAGCATGCCCGGCCCGACAGCGCCTGTTCTTTGTCTGTGCGCTCTCTCCACAACGCTCACATCTTATCTCACCCGATGCACATTGTGCTTCCTCTGCGAGGCCTATAGGGCCGCCCGCCAAACGCCCGCCCAGCCCGGCTCCCTTGCGCCAACTGGCACATTCGCTCGACACTCAAGCTGCTTTGCAACGGCATCCTTCTTCTTATTTCGCCGTAGATGCCTTTTCGCCAGAGATATGCCCCTGGGGACGTCGAGCCCCTACTTTCTGTAAGGCACGTCTGAAAAAATCCACCTCGATGGTCTTGCTGGCTTACAATCGCTTGCGTTTTGTGATCCGCTTGCAGAGTATAAATTTCCGAGTACGTAAAGACGGAGGACTGATCTCGTCCAATCGATCGCGCCAGTTGTAAAACCGCCTCCGGCCTACGCCAAGCTCGCGCGCAAGCTCAACGATGTTGCTGCACATGTTCATTCGCTCAACTGCGTTTCGTCGAAATTCATTACTGTAGCGCTGTCCCCTTTTCCTTTCCGCTTTGCAGCTCCTTTCCCGCAAAGTGTGCATCATGAAACTGTCTCACTCCCGGGGTTCACTCCAGATACGAGGTCTTGACTTTAGTGTCAACTTTATAGTAAAGGTATGTTGGCTTCCTGAGTGTCGTGCCATTGGACTCCCCAGCTCATGCGCCCAAGCGTAGCGGCACCCATCTAGTGTCCCAGTCTGCTCAACGATTGGAGTGAATTCTGATGAATAAAAGAACAAATCAAGCCATTCTCGTGCGCCCCCTGTTTTTTTGCCTGATGCTCGTGACGCTTCTCTCGTGGACCTTTTCGGCCTGTGCACAGAACAACACGATTTTCGGGCCCAACGTCTACGTTTTTACTACCAGCAATTCGGTGTCCTCGATCAATACGACTCTCAACACGCTGAACGCGAACACCCAGTTCAGCACCAACCGCTATGCGGTGTTTTTCGAGCCCGGTACATACACCGGCGTCGAATCCGAAGTGGGCTACTACGAGTCCGTTGCAGGCCTCGGCGAGACGCCCAATGCCGTCACCATCAGCGACGGCTACCTAACCTCAAATCAGACCGATTCCAATGGCAATTTGACTACAAATTTCTGGCGTTCCATTGAGAACATGTACATCACCCCACCGTCAGGGGACGTGCTGCAATGGGGCGTGTCGCAGGGAGCGGCCTTCCGGCGCATGTATGTCAATGGCGCGATGGAACTGACCAATACCTACTGCGGCGAGGCAAGCGGCGGATTCATCAGCGATACCGAGGTCACCGGGCAAATCAATTCCTGCTCCCAACAGCAGTGGTACACGCGCAACAGCTCCATTGGCAGTTGGACGGGGGGCGTCTGGAACATGGTTTTCTCGGGTGTATCTGGCGCACCTACGCCGAACTACCCGACTAATTCCTATACCGTGCTCGCCACCACCCCGGTCAGCCGTGAAAAGCCCTTCCTCTATATGGACAGCAGCGGCAACTACTGGGTGTTCTCGCCAGCCTTGAGGACAAGTTCGTCGGGCACGAGCTGGTCCGGCGGAGGTCTGGGTACCGGCAATTCTCTGGCTATCAGCACCTTCTTCATCGCCACGCCCTCAAGCACGCTGGCCCAGATCAATGCCGCGCTGTCGTCAGGCGAAAACCTCATTCTGACGCCGGGCATCTATAAGTACAGCGGTTCCATCAACGTAACCACCGCAAACGCGGTCGTGCTCGGACTCGGCTACGCGAATCTTGTCCCGCAGACAGGAACGGCTGCAATCACTGTAGCCGACGTGAGCGGGGTGCAGATCGCTGGACTGCTTATCGACGCGGGGCCGGTCAACTCGCCAGTGCTCTTCCAGGTAGGAGTAGCAGGTGCATCGCGCGTTAGCCACGCAAGCAACCCGATGTCGATCAACGATGTGTTCTTCCGCATTGGCGGAGCTACCGCGGGAACCGCCACCGAAAGCATGGAAGTCGATAGCGACAACGTCATCCTCGACAACATCTGGGCTTGGCGCGCGGACCATGGGACTGGAGTAGGCTGGACAGTCAACGTTGCCAACAATGGATTGGTTGTGAACGGGGACTTTGTCACGGCATTGGGCCTGGCTGTCGAGCACTACGAGCAAAATCAGGTGGTGTGGAACGGTGAAGGCGGCGAAACTATCTTCTATCAGAGCGAAATGCCCTATGACGTTCCGAGCCAGAGCGCCTGGATGGATGGCAGCATCGATGGTTACGCATCCTACTGGGTCTCGCCGGAAGTCACAACTCACACGGCTTACGGCCTTGGTGTTTACTCCTACTTCGATCAGGGAGTGAGTATCATTGCAAACAGCGGGATCACCGTGCCCATCGCCGATGGAGTCACTGTCACCCATGCGGTAACTGTCTTCCTGGCTGGAAGCGGCCAAATCACTTACACCATCGCCTCAGACAGCAACACAGTCGACAATGCAGGTACGGTGGCGGATTCCGCATCCTACATCAGCTATGTAACCTCCTACGGAGGTTCGAGCGGGAGTTGCACCGCGGTTCCAAGTGTCCCTGGAACGCCCTCGGCGACGGCAACTTCTTCCAGCCAAATCAGCCTTACCTGGGGCGCTAGCACTGCCGGATCGGCCTGCACGGTGAGCTACAACGTGTTCCGCAGCACGACCTCCGGGTTCACGCCCTCTTCGAGCAACCTGATAGCTTCCAGCCTGACGGCAGCGTCGTATGGGGATAGTGGGTTGACTGCCTCGACGGCCTACTACTACGTCATAGAAGCGGCTGACGGGGCCGGTACATCGGCAGCTTCGGCACAGGCCACCGCTACCACGCTAAGCGGCGGCAGTTGCACCGCGGTTCCCTCGGCGCCGACTGGGCTGACAGCCACGGCGTCTTCTTCCAGCGTCATCGGCTTGAGTTGGACGGCGGTTACCCCTCCGGCCAACTGCACGATCAGCTCCTACAGCGTCTACCAGAGCACAACCAGCGGGTTCACTCCGTCCCCGAGCACCCTGATTGCGAGCGGCGTGACGGGCACGACTTACTCCAATACCGGGCTGGCAGCTTCCACAACCTACTACTACGTCGTAGAAGCTCTTGATGCAGACGGCACATCGCCGGCCTCGACGCAGGCATCCGCTACCACGCAAGCGTCCGGCACGGAGATCGTAGCGATCAACTTCGAAGGTCCGGCAGTGAGCAACTCGGGCGGCGGCGACGCATCTTTTGTTGCGGACGAGTACTATTCTGGCGGAGGAGCTGCCACCCCTACCAAGAAAACCATTAATTTGACCGGCGCCGGCGCCAATGCAGCGCCGATGGCGGTGTATCAGACCCAGCGCGACGGAACCTTCACCTACACCATTCCCGGCCTGACGGTCGGCAGTCAGTACACTGTTCTGCTGCACTTCGCTGAGATCTATTTCACCGCCGCAGGGAAACGTAAATTCAACGTGGCCATCAACGGCACCACCGTGCTTACCAACCTTGACGTCTATGCCACTGTTGGAGCAAACACGGCTCTGGTCGAGCAGTTCACGGCCACCGCCAACAGCAGCGGCAAGATCGTGATCGCTTACAGCGACGGCGCCGTCAACCAACCCTCAGCCGCGGGTCTTGAAATCCGGAAGTGAGATCCGGCGAAAGTGGACCCCAAAGTCAAGACCCAATCTCGCCGGCAATAAGCTTAGATCCGGCGGGGTCTGTCTAGCTCGTTAGCGGGCGGCGTTGAAGGCGCCGCCCGCGCCATTCCGGCCCTCGAGTCGGCGCTCGGATGGCATCCCTTGACCACTGGCAAGGACGCATAGGTCGCCATCGCTTGCCCCATCGATTCGAGTCTCCGATCAGCCGACGCGACCCAAGCAAACTCAGAGTTGATCCGCGTATTGTTCCAGCGCCAAACGAATGCAATGACCCCGGAGGTCACAGCCGCTGTGCAGGAGTCCAGGAGTTTGCGCACAGTTCCTGCACACTTTTGACACTTTGTGTCACAAAATGGCTGTAAAACAGAACATCGGTATGGTCGTTGGAACCGGAAATCGTTTAGAATCGATATAGGCGCCCGTAGCTCAGTTGGATAGAGCGTCTGCCTTCTAAGCAGAGGGTCGCCCGTTCGAATCGGGCCGGGCGCGCCATTCTTCTCTTTTCACCCGTTGGAAAATCAAATCAAATGGCTTTCGGTGATGCCTGTCCCGATTGCGGAGCAGCGCGGGTCCTGTCTGCACTTCGCTTCGGATTCGCAGTCCAGGGATTGGCAGAGCCGTCGATTAACCGCAGATACCGGTAAGAATGATGCCTCGCTGGCTGGACTAGTGACTCGACCTGGTCACACCCACGCCGATTTTTCTGAGGATGTCCTCCATCAGGCACCATTTTGTAAAGCCAGATTGCAGCAGGTTCGCGCCCACGAACGCTGTAAACCAATACCAGTTGTGATTCACCCACGTCCCCAGCGCCAACGACGCCAGCACAAATGTTCCTGCGATGATGCGGATGTAACGCTCCATTGTCATTTGCCACCTCGTTCACTCATGTAATAAAGGACCGGCACGGCCATGCGCGAAAGGAATGTTGACGCGACTTCGCCCGCCATCAGCGAAATCGCCAGGCCCTGAAAGATCGGATCGAACAGGATGACGCCCGCGCCCACCACAACCGCGGCGGCCGTTAGTAGCATCGGGCGGAAACGCACTGCACCGGCATCCACCACAGCTTCTTCCAGCGGCATGCCCTGCTCCTGACGCAGCTTGATGAAGTCCACAAGGATGATCGAGTTCCTGACGATGATTCCTGCCCCTGCGATGAATCCGATCATGGACGTCGCGGTGAAGAACGCGCCCATCGCCGCATGCGCAGGCAGAATGCCCACGAGTGTCAACGGGATCGGCGCCATGATCACGAACGGCGTCTTGAAGGACTTAAACCACCCGACTACCAGCACGTAGATCAAGACAAGCGCTGCGGCGAATGCCAATCCCAGATCGCGAAAAACTTCATAGGTGATGTGCCACTCGCCATCCCATTTCACGGCAAGTTTCTTTGCATCCGGCGGCTGAATGGCTGTGAATTGCTCGATCCCGTAGCCTTCGGGAAGTTTCAGTGCCTCGATCTTTTTTCCCAGCGTGCCAATCGCGTACACCGGACTCTCTTCGGCCCCGGCCACATCGGCAATCACGTAAACCACTTCGCGTTGGTTTTTTCGGTAGATGTTCTTGTCAATCGTTCCTTCCTGCACTTTCGCCAGTTCGCCGAGCGGCACCATTGTTCCGTCTGGAGCATTCAGGTACAGACCGCGCAACGCGTCCGCGCTCGAGCGGCTCGCGCGAGACAGTTGCACGCGGATCGGCACATCCTCGCGTTCACCGGGCTGGTGCATCAGCCCAACTTGTGATCCGCCCAAGGCCATCGCCACCGATTGGGATGCTTCCGCCGGCGAAATCCCGCGCAGGGCCGCCTTATCCTGCTGCACTTGAAAATCGAGCTTCTTCTGGTCCGCCACGACGTACCAATCCACGTCCACAACTCCCGGTGTCTCATCGAAAATCTTGCGTATTTGGCGCGCCACTGCGATTTGTCGCGGATAATCTGGCCCATACACTTCCGCCACCAACGTGGAAACAACCGGAGGACCCGGCGGAACCTCCGCCACCTTCACGCGTGCATTCCATTTCTTCGCGATCTCCTGGATGGGCCCACGCATTTCCTTCGCGATTTCATGGCTCTGGCGCTTGCGCTCTTCCACCGATCGCAGATTCACTTGAATGTCGCCCTGATTCGCGCCGCGCCGCAAATAGTAGTGCCGCACCAGCCCATTGAAGTTGTATGGCCCCGATGTCCCGGTATATGTCTGGTAGTTCAATACTTCCGGCTGCGTATGCAAGTACGCGCCGATCTCCTGCTCCACGGCGAGCGTGCGTTCGAGCGGCGTGCCTTCCGGCATGTCCACGATCACCTGGAATTCGCTCTTGTTATCAAACGGCAGCATCTTCACGCGCACGGCCTTGAACGCGACCAGCGAGCAGGCCAGCAGCAGAAGTGTGACAACCGTTGCCAGAAATGCCCGCCTCTTTCGGGTGTTCTGTATCAGGCCGCTCATAAATTTCCGGTAGAGTTTCGTCGCCCTGCCTTCCGTTTCACCTTCGGCGTGTTTTCCCGTATGTCCCCGCAATAATCTCACTGCCGCCCACGGCGAAACGACGAATGCAACCATCAGCGAAAACAACATGGCCGCTGAAGCTCCCACGGGAATGGGCCGCATGTACGGACCCATCAGCCCGCGCACAGACGCCATGGGCAGAATCGCGGCAATCACCGCAAAGGTCGCCAGGATCGTGGGATTGCCGACCTCGTCCACCGCTTCGACCGCAACATCACTCCACGATCGGCCCTGATTCTCTGGCAGGCGAAAATGCCGCACGATGTTTTCGACCACCACAATCGCGTCGTCCACAAGAATGCCGATGGAAAAGATCAGCGCGAACAGTGTTACCCGGTTCAGCGTGTAGCCGTAGGCATAGAAAATGAACAACGTGAGGGCGAGAGTGACCGGAATGGCCAGCAGCACGACGCCCGACTCCCGCCAACCCAACGCAAGCCCAACCAGGACCGTCACCGATATCGTGGCAAGGAAGAGATGCTGCAGCAGTTCATCCGATTTGTGCTTTGCGGTCTGGCCGTAATTTCGCGTGACGGTGACCTGCAAGTCGTTTGGCAATACATAGCCGCGCAGCGAATCCATTTTTGCCAGCACATCTTGTGAAACGTTTGTTGCGTTGGCGCCTTTGCGCTTTGCAACTGCCAGCGTCACTGCCGGAAATGTACCTGCCGTCCCGTTTACAGCCCCGCCCGTCCCGAAATAGACGTAGTCCGCAGGTTCTTCTGGCCCGTCTGTTACCGTGGCCACATCTCCGAGATACACCGGACGGCCACTCTGGACCGCCACCACGATCTTTCGCGCTTCCTCTTCGCTGCGCAGAAAACTTCCTGCTTCCACCGCGAATTCCTGGTTTCCTTCTGCAAACGATCCTGCCTGCAGGCGTTGGTTGCTCGTTTGGAGCGCCCGCGCAATCGCTAACGCGCTCACGTGATAGGCCGCCAGCTTCTGCGGATCCATCGCGATGTTCAGTTCGCGCTTCTGTCCACCGAGCAGCGTGGTCTCCGCCACATTGGCCACCTGCTTGACGCTTTGTTGCGCTTCCGCTGCGATTCGCCTCAGCGTAGCGCCGTCGTAGTTCTTTCCCCAGAACGTCATCGCCAATACGGGAACATCGTCGATCGAGCGGGCTTTGATCAGAGGTTGGCTCGCGCCCTGCGGGATTCGGTCGAAATTCGAGTACATCTTGTTGTAGGTGCGGACGATCGCATCCTCTTCTTTGATTCCCACATAGAAACGCACAATCACCAGCGCGCCACCCGGTTGGCTGGTGGAGTAGAGATATTCGACGTCAGGGATTTCCTGCAACAGGCGCTCCATCGGAATCGTCACCCGGTGCTCGACTTCTTGCGCCGACGCGCCCGGCATGCTCACAAACACATCCAGCATCGGAACGACGATTTGCGGCTCTTCCTCACGAGGCGTCTGCCAGATGCTGAAAAGCCCCAAGAACAATGCAGCAACAATCACCAGTGGCGTCAGCGGCGAGTCAATAAAGGCGTGCGCGATTTTTCCTGCCAGTCCTCGCTTCACGAATGCTTCTCCCCGCCGGTCGGCGCGACGCCATTCTTCTTTCCATCTAATTCCTGGCTGCCTGGGTTCAGGACCACCGTGTCGCCATCGGTCAGTCCTGACAGCACTTCAACCTGGTTCCCGCGCGGCTTCCCAAGGGTGAGGACGCGCCAGTGCACCAGTCCACCGTCGTCCACAACGTAGATACCGCGCAGTTGGCCGCGATTCACGAGCGCGGCCACCGGAACCATCAGAGCTCGCTTTTCTCCGCGCCCAAAAAATGCTCGCCCAAACATCCCGGACTGCACTCCCGCTTCCTTCGGCAAGTCGATGCGCGCTTTCAACGTGTGCGAGGCCGGATCGGCTCCTGCTTCAATCTCCGCCACCTTGCCGGTCAAGGACTTGTTTGCCAGGGCATCCAATTCCACGCGTGCCACGGCGTTCTTTTTTACGATTGCCAGTGCTTCGGCCGGCAGCGTGGCTTCCAGTTGGTAGCGTGATGTGTCCTCGACAATAAACAGCGGAATCCCCGGTGAAACGAATGAGCCAGGTTCCACGGTGCGTCGAATCACCCGGCCATCGAAAGGCGCTATGACCCGCGCATTACTCGCCACATCCTGTGCCGCCCGCGCTTCTGATTCCGCCTGGGATGCGCCCGCTTCCGCCTGGCGTAAACCCGCCATGGCCTGCTCCAGGTTCGCTTGCGCAGCCTGCTGCTTCGCCGTAATTTCGTCAAATTCCTGGGGGCTGACCGACCTCTGTTCTTTCAGGTAGGAATAGCGATCGTAAGTTTTCTTCATGACATCGGCTTGTGCTTGCGCTGCAGCCAATGCCTTCGTCGCCTGCGTCACTCCCGCTGTGGCACCCTGCGCGCCCGACTGCGCAGCATTCCAACGCGACGCTAATTCTCGCTCATCCAATTGAGCGAGAACTTGTCCACGCTTCACGGTGTCGCCTTCCCGCACCGCGACCTGCAATACCGTGCCCATCGTTCTTGCCGCTACTTGCGCTGTGGACACGGCAATTACACTTCCTGGCGCTTCCAATTCGTCCGCGACATTTTGCAACTGCAGCTTCTGTACTTGCAGTCCCTGCACAACTTCTGTTTTATGCGCCGTGTTCTCCGCTCCTCCGCCGCAGCCGGCGGCAAACACTCCAGCGGCGATCAGAACGAAATGCAATTGTTGCCACATCGTTTTTCCCACTCTCTCCGTCAAGCTCATGGCTTGCTTGCTCCTGTAATCAGCTCCGACTCCGGCGTCAGCAGGCCCGCTGCTCTTTCCAGTTGCGCCCGAGCCACTTGCCAGTCCTGCAGCGCCGCCAGATATCCTGTCGTGGCATCGAGTTGCGCGGTCTGCGAACGCAACAATTCCGTCACGGTCGTCAGTCCCGCTTCGTACCTGTTTTGCACAATCCGCAAACTCTCTTTGGCCTGCTCGGCCGCATCGCGCGCCGACGCCGCTCTTTGTGCTGCGGCATTTCCGTCCAGATACGCTTTGCGCACTTCCATCTGCACGCCCGAACGGAACCACTCCGCGGTATGTTTCGCCTTGTTTGCGTTGGCAGTGGCTTCCGCGACACGGGCCTTCTGGGCGCCGCCCGCGAAAACGTTGAACTCGAGTCTTGCACCCGCCGTCCAGTTCGTCCCTGAAGGGCCACCGAGTGTCATCGCGTCGCGCTCTGCACTTCCGAACAGCCCGATCTTTGGACCGAATTCCGCTTTGGCCGCTTTTCCTTCCTCACTCATGGCGGTTTCTTGAAATTGGGCTGCACGCAGCCCAGGCCTTTGCTCAAGAGCTATGTGAATCCATTCCTCAATGGTTTTCGCGGGCATCCCGGGCTCGGCCAAAGTTGCCGCAGGTTCAACGGGTGCGTCGAGCGCTATGCCCATCTCCCTCGACAGTTGCATCTCCGCCAGCGCCAGATCGTTCCGCGCGCGGATTTGACGGTCCTTCATCTGCGACACAAAAACCTTCGCGCTCAGCAGGTCCGAATCCACCAACAATCCCGCCGTATGCATTGTTTCCATGCGCTGCGCGCTCGATTCCGCCGTCTCCAGCGCTTCGTCCGCGGCCCTTGTGTTTTCCTTCAGGACCAACACGCCGTAGTAGGTCCTCACAATCTCCAGGATCAAATCCTGCCGCGCCTGTTCCGTCTGGAAATCCGCTGCGGTCACCAGGCGTTTCGCGCTGCGCTGGTGAAACACGGTCTGCCCTGAATCGAACAGCCTCCACTGGCCGTCGATGCGCGTCTGAAAGTTGTCCAGCGGAGTTGGCGTGTTCAGGTTGTTCAATGCAAAATCGGCAGTCGAAAACTGCCGCTGCGTCAATTTGTTTCCGAACACATATACCGGGTTATTTCCGCGCGTGAAGTCCTGGTGGAAATCGAATCGCGGAAGCCATGCGGATTGCGCCTGCTTCAGCCTTGCCCTCGTCGCCTCGGCTTCGTCGGCGCTCGTTTGAAACGCCGGATTCTGTTGCAGGGCCATACGCACCGCCTGCTCTAGCGTGAGCGGTTGAGTCGCGGCTTTTTCCTGCGCATGGGCCAGCGACGCCAGTGCAAAAAACAAAATCATTACGCTAACTTGCTTTCGGGCCAGGATTGCACTCCATCCTTGATTCATCGCATGCCTCAAGCGGAGACCCGCTCCGGACTGCGCACTGATTGGAGCCAGCTCGAGGGTTCTTCGTGAATCTCGTATACCGTTTCGAGTGCCGCCTTTTCTTTCAGCATCGCGCCAACGGAACAGTACTTTTCTTCGGATAGCTGAATGGCCTGTTCCACTGCCGTCTTGTTCAGCCCAAATCCCGTCAGCACGTGCCGCAGACGGATCGCCGTGAACACCTGTGGTGGCCGCTCGGCCTGATCCGCTTCCACATGCACCTCATACGCGGTCACTTTTTGGTGGTGCTTCTGTCGCAGCATGGTAATGACATCGAAGGCCGTACAACCCGCCAGCGCTACGGCAACCAGTTCAATTGGTTTTGCGCCCGTCGCTCCAGCGGCATCGTCCAGAACGATGTGGTGGCCGCTGCCGGTTTCCGCAATGAACTGCCGTTGCGATTTCAACGCCTGCGTGAGACTTACTCTTGCCGTGATCATCTCCAACTCCTCTTGACGGTCCTGCACTGGAACAAATGCAATCGCGGGCTTTTTGTTACAGGTATAACCACGCCGCAGGCTTGGGGGAAACACGTCTCACTCAAGTGCTTCGCTATCAGTTGGTTATGGCAGGTCACGGAGAAAAGGACGCTTGGTATGCTATCTTGAGGGGCAATGCGAAAAGAGATCGAACAAGCTGTGGCGCTTCTGGAGAAGAATGATCCTCGGGCCCTCGAACAGGCTTTGGAGTTGCTCCAGGGAACCGTCTTCTCCTTCAGCATGAAGGTCTGCGGACAGCGCGAAGACGCCGAGGACACCATGCAGGAAGTCCTCGTGAAAGCCCTCCCGTACCTGCCGAAATTTGAAAGCCCCCGCGCA
>Ga0074044_10000549_pt1 | contig 36148 bp, 24 predicted proteins | sample BogForMeECP23OM1_FD_94443 | JGI IMG/M metagenome (GOLD analysis project Ga0074044, IMG submission 94443) | Bog forest soil microbial communities from Calvert Island, British Columbia, Canada - Bog Forest MetaG ECP23OM1 | ecosystem: Environmental > Terrestrial > Soil > Wetlands ...
CACCTTTCTGTTTTGTCAGGCAGTTGGCAAAGCCATGGCCGCGCAACGATCGGGCAAGATTATCAACATCGCATCGGTTGCGGGTTTAGGCGGAGCCTCGGCGGAGCTGCAAGCGATCGGATATCACGCAAGCAAAGGTGGAGTGATAGCGTTCACCAAGGATCTGGCCTGCAAGTGGGCGCCGCACAACATCCAGGTCAATGCGATCGCCCCGGGGTGGTTTCCGACGCATATGTCGGGATGGGTCATCGAGCACCGTAAGGATTCCCTGCTGGCGAAGATCCCGCTGGGCCGCTTCGGCGGCGATCACGACTTGAAAGGCGCGGCGGTGTTCCTGGCATCGGACGCTTCGGCATACGTCACTGGGCACGTGCTGGTTGTCGACGGAGGCGAGACCGCCTGGTAAGACTTTCATGAATCTTCCCCTGACGCCGGTGCGCTTCCTTCGCTACTCAGAACAGCAGTTCCCGCGTAAGACGGCGGTGGTGTGTCAGGATCGGCGGTTTACCTATGCTGAGTTTGGCGATCGTGTGGGGCGTCTCGCAGGAGCGTTGCGTGGCACCGGGTTGAAGGCAGGTGATCGGGTGGCGTTTCTCAGCCTGAACTGCCATCGGCTACTCGAAGCCTACTTCGGGGTTCTTGAAGCGCACTGCGTTTTGCTTCCGCTCAATTTCCGCCTGGGAGCGCCGGAGCTTACCCACATCCTTAATGATTCCGGAGCGACGGTGCTGTTCATGGAAGAAGAGTTTGTTGGTCTTGTGGATACGTTCCGGCGGGACCTGTGCACGGTGCGGTGGTTTTACCAACTCGATGGGACGCCGCAAGCGGGATGGCTCCCTCATCAAACCTACGAGCAGATGCTGGTCTCCGCCACGCCCTATCGCGGAGAACTGATGACGTTCGATGAGAACTCGCTGGCAGAACTTCTTTACACCAGCGGAACCAGCTCAGGCCCGAAGGGCGTGATGCTTACCCATCGAAACGTGTACTTGTATGCGATGAACATTGCCTTGCACCATCACAGCCGCTTTGAAGACGCGCTGCTGCACACGATTCCTTTGTTTCACGCCAATGGTTGGGGGGCGGCTCACACCATCACGTTCATGGGCGGAACGCACCTCATGCTTCCGCGCTTCTTGCCGGAGGAAGTATTCCGGCTGGTGGAAAGAGAGCGGGTGAGTGAGCTGAGCCTGGTTCCGATTATGGCTACTGCGCTCGTGAACTCGCCGGCGCGTTCCAAGTACGACCTGAGTAGCGTGGAATGGGCCGTGATCGGCGGGGCCGCATCTTCTCCGACTCTGATCCGCGAGGTCGAGACCACCCTGGGACATGTTAATATGCCCTGCTTTCTCAGGCCCCTATTCCGACGCGGAGATCGCGTCGGTCGTTCGCTGCGTCGATGCCGGTTCCGGCGGCGCAAGAGTGAACGGCAAAGCCGTTGAGAAAGCGAGGGAGTAAGTGGGGCCGCCGCAGATGGCAGTGCTCGATCTCTGCATCATGCAAAATAGACGTTAATTCTGGCTTTCAATTCAAAGGAGGAATCTAATGGCTGAACCTAAATCAACCGCAAACGAAATTTCGCGCGACCGCCTCGCGGAGCTGTTGAATGAAGACCTTTCCCGTAGCCGGCGACGAGGCTAATGCCAGTTTACGGCAGTATACTGGAGTGCAATATGTCGATCCGACCTGTTAAGCGGCTCATCAAATCGAAGCCAACTCTCGAAGGTGCGGGCGTGCATCTTCGCAGAGCATTCGGCTTTGGAAACACAAAAGACTTCGATCCGTTCCTCCTTCTGGATGATTTCCGCAACGATGTTCCGGAGGACTATCTAGCCGGATTCCCGTGGCATCCCCACCGGGGGATCGAGACGATCACCTATGTGCTGGCTGGAACCGTGGCCCACGGGGACAGCATGGGCAACAACGGCGTGATCGGCTCTGGCGATGTTCAATGGATGACTGCCGGCAGCGGCATCATTCATCAGGAAATGCCGAAGGGCGATCATGCGGGACGGATGCATGGATTTCAGTTATGGGGCAATCTGCCGTCATCGCTTAAAATGACCGCTCCTCGTTATCAGGAAGTGAAATCCGTCGAGATACCGGAAATCACCGACGACGATGGCACTCATGTGCGAGTTGTTTGCGGAAGTTTCTGGGGAAAGACCGGGCCAGTCGAGGGCGTGGCTGCCGATCCGATCTATCTCGACGTGTCCGTTTCTCCGGGAAAGAGAAAAACGCTTCCCGTCGAGACCGTTCGTCACGCGTTTGCCTACGTATTCGCAGGCAGTGGAAAATTCTGCAATGCTTCGGGCCCGCTCGCGGTACCGACCGAGGCGATCAAATGGCTGGACACCAATCCGCCCGTGGAGGCGGACAATCGTTCGCTGATTCTTTTTGACCGCGGCGACGAAGTCACGGTTCAGGCCGGGGATGAAGGAATCCGATTTCTGCTCGTCTCGGGAAAGCCGCTCGAGGAACCCGTTGCCTGGTATGGTCCGATCGTAATGAACACGCAGGAGCAGCTGCGGCAAGCGTTCACTGAGTTGCAGGAAGGAAGATTCCTGAAAGAGGCAGACAAGCGTCAATGAACGCATCGGCGAGATAGGAACGTCGCTGATTCCCAGCTAGCTCGAATAGAGCGCAGAGAAATGGAGCGGATTCTTCCGCCGAGCCGATTCATGAAACCATTTGGAGCCGAGCCGGGCCAATAGAAGTGCCTGAATAGGGGCAAATGACGGTCTCATTTCACTGGAATTTAGAAGCGACAGTGGAAGCATCGTCGCAAATGCCAGAGAAACCACTCCCGATGGCCGCTCCTGGTCCGTTGGCCGAAGCCAAAATCGCTTAAACAAGTGGGTGTTCCAGTCGATGCCACTGGTGCCGCAGTTCCGGCGCACAATCCGCAAGCTCCTGAGAAAATCAGACGCACCTGCTTAATGTATAAGCTTTTCAGCCGACTCGCATTCTGGCGTCCTTAGACACTTGTGAGCGCAGTGATCGAGCGAAGGGCAATTCCTAAGTCAACTTGCCGCCCTTGCGGCGGACTGTATATGACTTACAGATCGATTTTTGTGATTTAATTATCAGCATGGAACCGGCTGAAATTAGTCCACGCCCAGTGGTTGGAGCGATCGTCGTGGTGAGCGGCCTCGCGGTCTCATTCCTACTGTGGCTTCTGTACGTGCATCATGCCTCGACGAATTTCGCCGGGCGCTGGATGTTTTTGCCGGCCCTCAACGCATTTCTAAACGGATTGTGTGCGATTGCGCTCTGCGTGGGATTGTATTTCATCAAACATCACAACCGGGAAGCCCATCGCATAAGCATGCTGCTGGCCTTCGCGTTTTCCTCCGTTTTTCTCATCAGCTACATTGTGAACCACGCATTGCACGGCGACACGATTTTCCGCGGCCACGGCCCGGTGCGAGCACTGTACCTTTCCATTTTAGCCAGCCACGTAATTCTTTCCATGGTCGCGCTGCCAATGGTGCTGACGACGTTCTTTTTCGCGCTGACAGGCCGGTTCGCGATGCACCGGCGAATCGCACGCTTGACGTTTCCGGTTTGGCTTTACGTTTCGATCACCGGCGTGATGGTTTTCGTGTTCCTCAAGGCGTATGCGTATTAGATCCGGAATTAACCCGGCCCGATTTAAGAAAGTAACGCAGGAACCGCCGTTGCAGGCTCCTGGATGGCTAATCGAAACTTATGTGACCACAATGCGAATTTGGAAAACGGCCAAACGTACTGGTTCGAAGCTCTCTTGGTCGCGACTGGCGCCGAGCCCGTGCGATTGAAGATCGAGGGAGCCATCGACTCCCAGATTTACTTTCTGCAGACGTTTGCAGACGCTCGTGCGATTCTCTCCAAAGCTAAAATCTGCCCAACGTGCTGCCGTCTTCGGCACGAGCTTCATCGGCCTGGAGGTTGCAAAAAAGTTGTCGGCGCGAAGGAGGAGTGATGAGGAATCTGACGCGACGAGAAGTATTGAAGGCCGGATCCACAGCGGCAGTGACTGCGATGTTTAAACCGTTGTTGGGAACCGCCGAGAGCCAGAAGGAGGGCAACAGCGTGAGCAAGTCCGAGTCTGTACAACCACCGGCTGAAGAAATCTGCTTCATGCAGGCAACTGCGCTTGTAGAGCTGCTCCGAAGGAAAAAAGTTTCTTCGGTTGAAGTAATGAAGGCGCACCTCAGCCAGATCGCGCGGCTGAACTCCAGAGTGAATGCGATCGTTACGCTCGTGGAAGAAGAACAACTGCTGGCTGAGGCGCGGGCCGCAGATGATGCATTAGCCAAAGGAAACTGGCTTGGCCCCTTGCATGGGCTGCCGATTGGCGTGAAGGATTTGCACGCCACGAAGGGAATTCGAACAACCTTTGGCTCCCCGCTGCACCGGCACGATATTCCGATCGCGGATTGTCTCTTGGTGGAACGGGAGAAGCAGGCAGGCGGGATCGTGATCGGAAAGACGAACGTGCCGGAGTTCGGCCTGGGGTCGCAAACCTTCAACCCGGTGTTCGGGGCGACGCGGAATCCGCACGACCTCACGAAGACATGCGGGGGAAGCACGGGCGGCGGAGCGGTGGCAGCAGCGTGTGGCATGGTGCCGCTGGCGGATGGGAGCGACTACGGAGGATCTCTGCGGAACCCTCCGAATTTTTGCGGCGTGGTGGGACTGCGCCCTTCTCCGGGACGAGTGCCGAATACGCCGGCGGACTTGGCGTGGCAAACATTTTCCGTTGCCGGAGGCGTGGCGCGAAACGTGAAGGACCTCGCATATTTTCTGAGCGTGCTGGCAGGGCCAGACGAGCGAATACCGATTTCCATCGAGCAGCCGGGGAGCCAGTTTGCGCAGCCCCTTGGTGCGCGAAGCTTTAAGGGAGTGCGCGTAGCGATGTTCCGCGACATGGGGTTGCCTTGGGAGCCGGAAGTGAAAGAATCGGTGCGCGCTCAGGAGAAGGTCTTCGAATCGCTTGGATGTGTAGTTGAAGAAGCGGAGCCCGATTTTCGCGATGCGAACGAATGCTTCCTGGCGTGGCGGCACTGGACGATGGAATCGAGATTTGGGGATCTCATCGCAACCCAGGGCGATCAGTTGAATGAGTACGTCCATTGGCACGTGGAGGAAGGCCGGAAATTAACGGGGCCGTATTTGTCGCGTGTGGAGATAAAGCGATCGGCCCTGTATCAACGAGTGTGTGAGTTCATGCAGAAATATGAATTTTTCGTACTGCCAGTGAACCAGGTGCTGCCATTCGATGTGAGCCAACACTATCCGACAGAAATAAACGGCGTGAAGATGGAGAACTATCTCGCCTGGATGAAATCCGCCTGCTACATCACGGCCACAGGGAATCCGGCCGCGTCGGTGCCGTGTGCGTACTCGAACAGCGGGTTGCCAATCGGGATACAAATTGTGGGACGCAATCACGACGACTGGGGTGTGCTGCAGATGGCGTTTGCGTTTGAGCAGGCGAGGAATTTGGAGAAGAGAAAGCCCATGGCGCTGGGCTGAGTGGCTGCAGGTGGAGTTCAGCGTTTTCCGGTCGATGTAGCCAATTCCCGATTTGGAACCCGCCGTATTCGGGCCGAGCAACCACGCATTTCAATGCACAAAACACCCGAATCCCCTTCACTAACAGCCCTTAAGTGACATTCGTAATCTTGCCGCCATCATAGGCGCAATACAGAATGAAGAGTTCATCGGTGGACAGAGTTGGTTTTGCCCACTAATTCCGTGCCAGAACTCGTTCCTGAGGCTTGGATGGTGAATTTGAAACAATTCGTAACGACGGGCGGTTTAGATGAAGTGTCGGATTATCGCGGTCCTCGGCACCCGGCCGGAAGCAATCAAGTTGGCCCTGGTGATTCACGAACTGCGGCGACGGTCGCAAGATTTTGAGACTGCAGTAGTTCATACCGGTCAGCACCGCACCATGCTCGACCATGCCTTGCAATTCTTCAAGATCAAGCCTGACTTTGATTTGGATGTGATGCGTCCAAATCAGACGCTGAACTCTCTCACCGGGCGGGTATTGGATACGGTTGAAAATGCGTGCCATCGATTCGAACCCAATATGGTGCTGGTGCAAGGCGACACTACCACCGCTTTTGCTTCGGCGCTGGCTGCTTACTACTGCAAGATTGCTGTGGGCCACATCGAAGCCGGCCTGCGCAGCCATGACCTTTACAACCCGTTTCCGGAAGAAGCTAACCGGCGTCTGGCTTCGGTGCTGACCGAGATTCATTTCGCCCCTACGGCGCTGTCGCGGGACAACCTGCTGGCTGAGGGCATCCCTGACGAGAAAATCGTCGTCACCGGCAACACCGTGATCGATACGCTGCGCGCCCTTAGCGCACTGCCGCACTCCTGGGAAAACACTCCCCTTGCCGGTATCCCGGACGACAATTCCAGACTGGTGCTGGTCACCTCGCATCGGCGGGAATCCTTGGGCGCGGATCAGGAACACATGTGCCTGGCGCTTAAGGATTTGGTTAACCAACATCCCGACATTCGGATCGTCTATCCCGTGCACTTGAATCCCAACGTGCGCAGCACGGTGAATGCGCTGCTCCAGAATATAGACAGAATTCACCTGACCGAACCACTCGACTACATCACGTTCGTCAGCTTGCTGCGGCGCTGTTTTTTGGTCCTCACCGATTCGGGTGGGATTCAGGAAGAGGCACCTACGTTTGGAAAACCAGTATTGGTACTACGCAAACTGACGGAACGTCCGGAAGCCTCACAGTTTGGTATGGCCAAAATCATTGGCATGTCGCGTGAAGGAATCGTCAACGAGACCAGCCACCTGCTCAACGATGCGGAGGCGTATCAGGACATGTCGGAGGGCGAGAATCCTTACGGAGATGGTCACAGTTCGGAGCGGATCGTGGAAGCCGTTGCCCGGTGGTATGCGAAGAAGACTCCCCTGCTGGAGGCCGACAAGCAGTTTAAGCTCGCGCCGAGGCCGCAGCCGCGGCGCCGCAAAACCGACGCCGAGGAGACGGCACGCAAGGCCGCGGCAGGTAAAGAGTGACCGCGAAGAACTTCCGTCCCGGTTGTGGTTGCGCGCCATGATCTATGCTCTCTTCATTATTGTTTTCATCATCTGTATCTATACTGGCCGCCACTACTGGTTCACTCTAAACCGTCTTTTCGGCTTCCAACGACACCCTTACATCGACATCGACACGGCCGACTGGCCTCCCGTTACCGTGCTGGTAGCCGCTCACAACGAAGAAAAGGTTATCGCGAACATTCTCGAAGCCTTGATGACGGTCAAATATCCCGAAGATCAGATGCTGGTCATTCCGGTGAACGACCGTTCCACGGACCGCACGCGCGAGATTATCGATAAGTTTGTAGAAGATTTTCCCGGTCGCATTCAACCGTTTCATCGCGTCGGGGGCAAGGGTGGCAAAGCTGCGGCACTCAAAGACGCCATGGAATTGGTGGACACCGAGGTCATCCTGATTTTCGACGCGGATTACATCCCAGGCGCAGGACTGATTAAGCAGCTCGTTGCGCCGTTCTTTGATCTGGAAGTTGGCGGCGTCATGGGCCGGGTGGTGCCCCTGAATGCCGGCACAAATCTGCTCACGCGTCTGTTGGACCTGGAACGATCGGGCGGCTACCAGGTGGATCAGCAGGCGCGCATGAACCTTCGCCTCGTGCCCCAACATGGCGGCACCGTAGCGGGCGTGAGGTTGAGCGCTCTCCGGGAAATTGGGGGATGGAATGAGAATTCACTTACGGAAGACACCGATCTGACTTATCGCCTGTTGCTGAATGGCTGGAAAACCGTATATCAGAACCGGTCGGAGTGCTACGAGGAAGTCCCCGAAGTTTGGCCCGTGCGCATCAAGCAAATCATGCGCTGGGCAAAAGGCCATAATCAGGCGATGATGAACTATGGTCTGCGCCTGTTGCTGGGGAAAAATCGCGCCACCCTTCGGGAGCGAATTGACGGGACATTGCTGCTGGGAGTATACGCCATGGCGCCGCTCACCCTGGTCGGTTGGGCGCTCGCGCTTGGTGTTTTCTATCAAGGCATAGCTCCACTGCATGGCGTAATTGCGCTGCTCTCCCTGACTGCCTATGCCGCGCTCGGGAATCTTGCCGCCTTCTTCGAGATCGCCGCCGCCGCCCGATTGGATGGGACCCGCAAACGAATTTCCCTGCTGCCGTTCCTTATTCTGGGATTCGCAGTGAGCATTTTCTCAGTCTCTCGCGCCGCATTTTCGCAAGTCAGCGATCTTGTCACCGGAGCTGAGTTTCATTGGGATAAGACCGAGCGTTTTCGGAAGGTCTTGTGAATCCCTATCTCGCAGTGGCCGCTCTGCTCCTCATAGTCAGCTTGATGTTCATGCTGCCTCTCATCCCAGCGCTTGTGGAATTGGGTCGCAAGTCAGATGCGCTGCCGCTCAGCGTAGTTCAGCAAAATGCAGGTGAAATCCGCCATTTTGCCAATAGCTTTCGGGACTGTATCAAAGGACTTGCACCCACGCTGCAGCGCTGCGTGGCCGATGCGACGACGGCTACCGGTACTCTTGCCGACGGCGAGGAATATGTTGTGTTGGGGCGAGCCGATGAGCCACTGCTGCGCGCACTTGAGCAGCGAGACGCCGTTCATCCGTTAGTGATCACGGCGGGAGTCGACCTTACCATGCCCGCAGAAGCAACACTTTCGAAGGAGATTTATGCGGGCGGTCAATTCATTGGCGGAGAGAAGAACAATTACCGCGCGATCCTGGGGGAAAAAAATGTTCACTTGGGCGCTTCAACTCAGGTTACGCGTTGGGTTCATGCCGCAGGTGAGTTCACAGCTGACCGCGGGTGCAGGCTCAATGGACGCATTTCCTCGGACGCGCTAATTCGCCTGTGCACAGATTGCAGTTTTCTGCGGCTGAACGCTCCTAGGATTGAAATCGGAAACGCGGCCGCATTTGAAAACGCAATCTTACTAAGCTCGCTTTTGCCCACCAGCGGGAGTTCGGCGCCGTCGAAACGCGTCTTTCATGACGGCGACCTCGAAGTTCAGGCGGGTGAAATCATCCGCGGCGACATCGTAGTCCGGGGCAATCTGCGCGTTGCTTCGGGTGCACGAATTTGCGGCAGTGTGAAAAGCACAAAAGATCTTTTGCTCGACGACGGAGCCTCGGTTGGAGGCAGCCTGATCAGCGCACGAAAGATGCGCATCGGCCCGAACTGCGCGGTTCACGGACCGGTAGTTGCCGAGCGGGAACTAGCCATTGCCGCCGGAACTCGATGCGGAACCCTCGAACATCCTACGACAGTCAGCTCTCCGCGAATCGAGGTGGCCGAAGGCGTCGTGGTGTTTGGCACGTTGTGGGCCCGCGAGCAGGGTCAGGTGGTGGCCAGCCAATGAAGCGCCGACGAACCATGGTCGCAACCTGCATCGTAATTCTCGTGGGCCTGATCGCATGGTCTTGGGCGGCGCACGACCGCTGTCGCTCGACTGCCGACCGTCTGCTCCTGCTAGTGCCTGACGGCATCAGCTTCTCCGATGCCAAAGTCACCATGTGGCTGGATGCAGGTAGCGAGGAAGGACTTCACGTCGTCCCGGTCCATGACTCCGCATTCCTCCGTCCGTTGTGGGGAGAATCGAAGTGCGCGGGAGTGATTCTGCCCGATTCCATTCACAAAGAAGCAAGTGACGTTTTTGTTGCAACTCTCCATCATTTCGTAGCCGACGGCGGGAATCTCATGCTGGTCTACGACGCCGGTACATTCTCGCTGAATGGCACATACGCAGCTGGCCGTTCCCGGCTGTCAGACCTGGCAGGTGTGGATTACGCACTCTACGACAAATTTGGTGATAAGACGATTCAATGGAGCAAGGTTACCAGCACCAACGCAATTGTTAGTCAGATGGAAATACCTCCCGGCAAGTATTATCCGTTTCACGCGGAAACCATCGACTCCGCTGCTTCCGCTCATAAGGGTGGCTCACCCATTGCCTCTCCCAACGGACCTTTTGATGTCGAGCTCAGGCGCTACAAATATGGCGATCTGCAGTATCCCAGCTTCGTAACCTCCAGCAACTATACGGGCGAAGTTTTATTTCGCTCCAGCAATGGACTGGTGGCTGGTCAACAGTCTTATCAAAAAGGTTCCGTCCTGTTTGTGAATTTGCCGCTCGGATATCTGAAAGGCAGCACCGACGGATTGATGCTGCACGTCTTTTTGAAGTACTTCGCTAGCCATGCCTTGTCTTTACCCTATTTGATGCCGGTCCCGGATGGAGTCGGAGGACTGGTCCTGAACTGGCACATCGACTCCAATGCCGCCATCAAGCCTCTCCAGGAAATGAGTTCATGGACATTGTTGCAACAGGGTCCATATTCGATTCACATCACGGCCGGTCCTGATGCGGGTAAAGTGGGCGACAGGAAGGGCTTTGACGTTGATCACAATCCCATCAGCCAGGGTCTGATCCGCAAATACATGGCCCTGGGTTATGAAATTGGCAGCCACGGCGGATGGATCCACGACTACTTTTCCGCTCACGTGGAAACCGACAATCCAAAAGACCTCGAACAATTCCTGGCGCTCAACAAGAACGCGCTGGAGCGGGTAACAGGGAAACCGGTAGCTGAGTATTCGGCCCCGAATGGCAATCAGCCGCCCTGGGTTACGCACTGGCTGGAAGTTCACGGTTTTGTCGCCTACTACTTCACAGGCGATACCGGAATGGGCCCGACTCAGGGTTATCGCAACGGCGAGCGTGAAGCCCGCAACGTTTGGGCTTTCCCAATCCTGCATCTGGATCGAGCCGCAGGTTTCGAGGAATTGAGTTCGGAAGGCTATTCCAACTCCGAAATCGCGCGCTGGCTCGCCGCCATCACGGAATTTACCTCTGACCAGCATTCAGTGAGGCTGGTGTATTTTCATCCTCCCGGAATTCTGCAATACCACGATCTGGTGGATCGGTGGGTGGAACAAACAGCTCGTCTGAAAGCTGACGGACGATTTCGCTGGTACACCATGACTGAGCTCGCCAACTTTTTGAATTCCCGCAAGCAGGTGAAGTGGAAAGTGGCAGACACCGGCGGCCTGATCACGGTTGAAGCAACTCATCCTCAGACCCTTGATCACGAGACGTGGAAGATTCCCGCCAGCAGATTTGCTCAGCCAAGAATCATCGAGGGCTCCGCTAAGGTGGTCCGAGATAACGATGCGTGGATGATCGTCGGCGGAGAGGGGAAAAATCTCCGTTTCGAGACCAAGACCCTGACCAAATGACGATCACTCTCCAACAATGCCGCCGATTCGCTGCTGCTCTTCTGCTCTTCAGCTTTGCTATGGTCTCGGGATTACCCGCCCAGGATCACGCTGTTTCAGTTGGTGTCACTTCGGCCAATCTCGCTTCCGCGTCTCCTGAGCAAGCTTCACCCCAGCAGCCAGGCGCTGATGTTCCACCGCAACCCGGACCGAAGCAGTTGACCAACTATGTGGAAGCTGGCGGCAACTATCTGGGGTTGACCAACAACTTTGGCTACTGGGCGGGGGGATACGCTCGCGGTGTAGTCACACAGGGCAATAACATCTGGAACGCAGAGGTCAACGGTCAGCACGAATTCGGCGATGCCGGCGTGTACCTGGCTGCTGGCGATACCTACAACTTCAATCCTGACTGGTACGGTTCGCTGACGGCCGGTTCCAGTGTCGGCGGTTTTTTCTGGCCGCGCTTTCGAGCCGATGCCTTCATCAACAAGAAGTGGATGGGCCGCAAGCAGTTGATCACCACTTTCGGTTTTGGTTACTACGCCGCCAAGGACGTCCACCGTGATCACAGTTTCTTTCTAGGCAGCACTTATTACTTTACAAAGCCTTGGATTCTTGAAGAAGGAATCCGCTTCAACATCAGCAATCCCGGATCCGTCTTCTCGCCAGCAGGTTTCGTGGCCGTGACTCAGGGACGAAACCAGCAGCACTACATCACGGTTCGTGCTGGTTTTGGCAAGGAGGCATATCAACTCATTGGGCCAACTGTGGCGCTCACTGATTTCAAGAGTCAAACTTTCACCGTTACTTGGCGCCAGTGGGTGGGCACAAACTGGGGCTTCAATCTGGTAGGAGACTCCTACCACAGTCCATTTTACGCGAGAGGTGGAGCTAGCTTTGGATTCTTCCGGGAGTTTTGAGCGTCGCGAGAAACCTGCCAGCGGGCTCAAAGTCCCAAAGCTGGCGAGTCCTCTTCGCGCCCGCGGACACCGCGGCGGTGTTATTTCCATGCACCGCGCCCTCGCCCACTTCCGTCTTGGTCCCATGAATCTGGTTATCGCCATCTTTCTTTTTGTATTCTTTACGTCCGTCTGGCTGGCATTTCTGCCGAGGGTCTGCCGATTCTGGGACCATGTTCTGGTGTATGGGATTCACGTATTACCTTTGCGGGCCGGACTCGGTCTGGCCGAATATCATTTGACGCCTTTTCTCCGCTTCGATATTCCCTTCCTCCGCATGGAGCCTGTCCCGCCAAGCTCTCAAGCTTGGTGGCTAACCTGTGCGGCTACGTTGGCACTCTTTGCCACCACGTTTCTGCTACCAAGCAAGCTGATCCCTGTCATGTATCTACTCCGCGGAATGTTGCTGGTAGCGGCAACGGCGCTATTGTATTTCGCGCTTCTACCAGCGCGTTTTCCTCACACTCCCGACAGCTATATGGAGGGGCTGGTCACAGCGGGAATAGCATTGATATCTACTGTTCCCTTGTTGTTCGGATTGACTTACTACATTTTCGATTTCGGTTTGCTGAAGAAAGCATTCCTGACAGCCATCACTATGACTCACCTGGCATTGTTCCTGCCTTTGCAAGTCCTTGTGCAAGCTTTGTTTCTTCAGAAAACTGTTCTGTTTATGCCGGTGCTTTACATTATCTTCGGCATGCCCGTAGACATTTTGATCATCATCGCCTTCTACTCCTGGGGCATGACCTGGTTCTTCCGATCAGCTCAGGAACTGTGACCGAGGGATAATCCCCCCACGAGATGTTTCGCACGGGAAGCAAGCCACCCTCTGTGCTTCAACAAGTGCGCGTCCCAGCACCAGCAAGCAGGAAAGGGAGAATCAGAGGTCTTCGGCATGTGAGTAACGTCAGGCGGACGCAGGGTGGCCGCACTTCCGTAACTCTGCTCAAGTCTCTTCTCAGATTAGAATCTGTAATGTTGCAATAGCATAGTCGCTCGGCATGAATCAGCAAGCATTTCAAGAAGTGAATCCGAACAGTCCGGAAGCCATTCCTGTCCAGATGCGCCAGGTCGAAGGCCGCGAATGGTGGCTCTGGGGCTTTGCGGTAGCTGTAACGCTGGCGTTGACCCTGGGCATTGTCTCCTTCACGTTTCCCTGGTTTCGTTGGGATGCGGACGCCTCATATTGGTTCGATCTGCGGGAATGGGTGCGCGGGCTGGCAGCCCTCGTATTGCTCTTCGACTTTTACACCGTCTACCAATACCTGCAACTGCACCGAATTCGCCGCCAACTGGCGGAGCGCGATCAGCTTTTTCAATTGATCAGTGAAAATGCCGTCGATATGATCGCGCTTGTCGATTGCGATGGCCACCGGCTGTACAACAGTCCCGCATATCAAAAGGTTTTGGGGTATTCTCCCGAGGATTTGAAGACCACTTCATCGATGGAGCAAATTCATCCCGACGATCGCCTGCGAGTGTTGCAAGCCGCGGAAAATGCCCGCATGAGTGGCCAGGGGGAACGGGTGGAATACCGCATACGCCACAAAGATGGTTCCTGGCGCACTTTGGAGTCAACCGCGAGCGCCATCCGCAACGCCAAAGGGCAGACCGACAAACTGGTCATTGTGAACCGCGACATCACCGAACGCAAACGCGCCGAGGAACTGCTGGCCCACAGCGCCTTCCACGACGCGCTGACCAACCTGCCCAACCGCGCCCTCTTCCTGGACCGTCTACAGCACGCTCTGACCCTCTCGAAGAGACACGCAAACTATAAATTCGCCGTGCTGCTCATCGATGTCGACGATTTCAAAATCGTCAATGACAGCCTCGGACACCCAGCCGGCGATGAGTTGCTGATTAAAATCGGGCAACGATTGAAGGATGCTGTGCGGCGAGCCGACACGGTCTCGCGGCCGCGCAGTAATGGCGTACCTGACAAGCCTTCCAACGACGACACTTTGGCCAGACTCGGTGGCGACGAATTCACCATCCTTCTGGACGACATCCGAGACCCCATTGAAGCCGTCCGCGTGGCCGAACGAGTGCAAGCGGAACTGGCGACCCCGTTTGCAGTAAACCAACAGGAAATAGTAATTTCAGCGAGTATCGGGATCGCTTCCAGTACCAGCCCTCACACCCAGGCGGAAGATCTGCTGCGCGACGCGGATATAGCCATGTACCGCGCCAAGCAGGCGGGAAAAGCTCGTTGTGAGGTGTCTGACCCGGCCATGCACGCGAACGCGGTCAAGCGGTTGCGGCTGGAAACAGACCTGCGCAAGGCCCTCGACCTGGGAGAATTCCGCGTTCACTACCAGCCTATTGTGTCTTTGCAAACCGGCAAGATCACCGGCTTCGAGGCTCTGACGCGCTGGCAACGCCCCGAGGGCATACTTTCACCGATTGCGTTCATCGCGGTTGCCGAAGAAATTGGGCTCATCATCCCCATGAATCGCCAGTTGCTGCGCGAAGCCTGCCAACATCTCCTGTCCTGGCAGTCTGAATTTCCTTCCAGTCCACCTCTTACCATGAGCGTGAACGTCACTTCCAAGGAATTTGCGCAGCCCGATTTAGCCAGCGAGATCGCTAAAACTCTGCAGCAGGTCGGCCTTGATCCCGCCTGCTTGCAACTTGAAATCGTAGAGACCATCGCCATGGGGGATGCGGAAAAATCTGGCCAGGTGCTGGCGCAATTGAAGGCATTGGGCGTTCGCTTGAGCATCGACGATTTCGGTACGGGCTATTCCTCACTCAGCCGCTTGCGCCGGATTCCCGTCGACACCTTGAAAATCGACCGTGCCTTCATTTCGCACATGGACAGCGACCCGGAAAGCCGCGAGATCGTGCGGATCATCATTATGCTTGCCCACAATCTGGGTTTGAAAGTCGTCGCTGAAGGGACGGAAACGGAAGAACACGTCAATCTCCTGAAGCAGCTCAATTGCGAGATGTCCCAAGGATACTTTTTCTCCCGGCCCGCCGACGACCGGGCTATGTCCAAACTACTGGCACGCAACATCAGTGTTGGTGCCGCATCCGCCGGACATTAAAGCCCTGATTCTTCTCTCCCGCAGCACAGATTATCTCCAAATCGAAATTCAAATCTTGTTCTTCCTTATCGCATTCCAGAACGCCAGCCCAGCCGAAACCCGTCACTATAACTCCGGCGGTCCAAGCGCTGCGCCGATCCAAAATTCGAGTTTTGAGCAGCCTGCTGGTTGCCCCTAAGCGGTAAACCATATGGAGACATCCAGTCAAGAATTACGGCTACCACGGATTGGTTTCAGCTATCATTGCTGAGCCACTTCATGGAGCGAAACCCCAAAATCGGCCAGCGGCCAGATGCACCAAGAAACGATGCTGCCGGCGTACGTACGCCGTCAGAAGGGGGCGGTTCTTCGTCCGACGCAAATCTGCCCTCCGATGCCCCAACCGTCGTCGATTTTTCACCAGACTTCACGAAATTGATCGACGCCTCGCTGAAGTCTCCAGTCACACCGGCGAAGGAGAATGCAGCGCAAAAAACCAGGATCGTCGTGGCTTCGAATCAACCCACGCTGGAATCGGGCATGCTCCTGGCGCAGAGATATCAGATCGTCCAGATTCTCGGCCAAGGCGGAATGGGCGCGGTGTACAAAGCGACCGACGTCGAACTGAACCGCACCGTGGCGGTGAAAGTAATCCGGCCCGACCTGGCTCGCGACAAAGCCATTGTGGATCGCTTCAAGCAGGAACTGATGTTGGCTCATCAGGTAACCCACCGCAACGTAATCCGCATTTACGACCTCAGCGAAGCGGATGGGATGAAGTTCATCACCATGGAGTACGTCGAGGGTGAAAACCTGCTGACCCTTATCCATGAGAAGAAGAAGTTTTCGCCCTCAGAAGCAGTCGAAGTCATGCAGCAGGTGTGCCGCGCATTAGAAGCCGCGCACAGTGTGGGCGTGATCCACCGCGATTTGAAACCGCAGAACATCATGCGCGATAGGACAGGGCGGATCGTCGTGATGGATTTCGGCCTGGCTCGCACCCTGGAAGGCGATGGCATGACCCAGAGCGGGGCTTTGGTGGGGACGATGGAGTACATGTCCCCCGAGCAGGCACTGGGCAAGCTTCTGGATCAGCGTTCCGACATCTTTGCCTTGGGGTTGATCTTTTACGAAATGCTCACGGGTCAGATGCCATTCAAGGCAGACAGCACAATCGCCAGCCTGATTCGACGCACTCAGGAGCGGGTCGCGCCGGTTTCCGATCACGACAACACTATCCCGCGCTCGGTGAGCAACATCGTCACCAAATGCTTAGAGCGTGATGTTGATCTGCGTTATAAAACCGCGGCCGAGCTTTTGGCGGACTTGGAGACCTGGCAAGGTAAGCGTGCCGGCGCTACGCTGAGTTTCGAGCCTAAGATCGGGCCGTGGGGCCGGACGCTCCCTTGGCCATGGATTACTGCCGCTTTAATCGCACTCATCCTCGGAGTGGCGGGATATCGCTTCCGCGACAAACTGTTTCAGCCGTCTCCCGCGCAAACCACTGTCACTCCTGCTGTGTCGCTGGCAATCTTGCCTTTTAGGAACGCGTCCGGAAACCCGGCTTTGGACTGGCTGGGACCCACTTTGGCGGACATGCTGACCACCGATGTCGGCCAGTCCGCACACTTGCGAACCGTTTCTCCCGACCGATTACACCAGGTCCTTCAGGATCTGCACGTCGCGCCCAATAGTTCGTTCGATCCGACCATGCTCCGGCGCATCGCTGAGTTCAGCAGCGCTGATGTGGTCGTATTCGGTCAGTATGCGCGATTCGGTGACCAGGTGCGGATCGATGCTACTTTGCAGGATCTGAAAAACAATCGCACCATTTCTGTGAAAGCAGATGCATCGAGCGAAAAAGATATCCCAGCCGCGTTCGATAAGCTTGCCGATTCCGTCCGCCAGAACCTCGCCCTGTCCAACGACGTGTTGAAGGAGTTGAAGGCCAGTTCCTATCAGCCGACCTCGACGTCGATCGACGCGCTGCGAGACTATAACCAGGGGGTCGGCCTGTTTCGAGAAGGCAAGAATCTCGAGGCGGAGAAGCACTTCGAGACAGCTACCAAGACGGATTCTGCCTTCGCTTTGGCTTTTTCCAAACTGGCGCAAACGTACAGCAATTTGGGTTACGATGCCGAGGCCGACCGCGCAGCGCAAAGGGCCGTGAGCTTGAGCCAGAACCTGCCCGAGGCGGAAAAGTATCTGCTGCTTGCCATTCAGGCCCAGATTGCTAAGAATTTTCCCGCCGCCATCAAAGCGTACGAGACCATCGCGAAAGCGTCACCCGAGAATGCGGACGTGCAGTCGGCATTGGCAGCTCTGTACGAGCAAGCCGGAGACTTCACCAAAGCGGGTGAGTACAACCAAAAGATACTGCGGGCAAATCCCAAAGACATCAATGCAACCCTCGCGATGGGACGCCTTGCCATCAAGGGCGACAACGCGCAAGGGGCCCTCGACCCGTTGAACCGGGCGCTGAGCCTTTCTGTTCAACTGGATAATCAGGAGCAGAAGGCTGCCACGTTGCATGCCATGGCGGTCGCTTACCGGATGTTGAATAAGCCTGAAGATGGATTGCGCAATGAAGAGGAATCACTGGCCATCTGGCGAAGCATCGGGCAAAAGCGCGGAATTGCCTCAAGCCTGAACGAAATTGCGAGGACGGAAGTTCTGTTGGGAAAGAATAAGGAAGCCCTGGCAAATTTTCAGGAGGCATTGCAGATTCGACGCGATATTGGCGACACCCGCGGTCTGGGCGACACTCTGATTGATTTGGGCAATTTCTATGATGATCGCGGCGATCATGACCAGGCGTTAAGAATGTACAAGGAGTCGCTGCAGATCGAGCGTGATATCGGAAATGAACGCTTGCAGGCAGCTTGCCTGAACAATATCGCGGGAGTCTATTTTGCCAAGGGACAGTACGAAGATGCCCGCACCTATTACCTGCAAGCATTACAATTGCGCGAAAAATCCGAGGCGCCCGAAGACATCGTCGAAGCCGTCCACAATCTAGCAGAAACGTCAGTCAGGATGGGCGACTACGATCAGGCTTTTTCCCAGTACATGCGCGCCCTCGACCTGCGCCGCAGCATGAATGACACGCGCGGCGCGGCCATTGAGTCCTACACTCTGGGGATGATTTTGGATTACCAGGGTCGATTCGGCGCGGCCATCACCTCCAAGCAGGCAGCACTGAAAACCTTTCAGGACTTGAAGGACAAAACGTACTGGATGGCGGAAATAATGGGCGGTTATGCTGAAGCCCTCATTCTTGCCGGTCAAGGCAACGAGGCAAAGAGCTACCTGGATGATGCGCTCAATCTTTCACGCGAACTGAAGAACGATGGAATGGTCTCACAGACGCTCTCGTTCCAGGGCGATGCCGCCTACTATCGTGGGGACGCAAAAGCCGCCGGAGCTTTGTATGAACAGGCTTTGCAGGCGGCTAATCGCAGTAAAGAACCGGAAAAAATCCTGACCGCCAAGATCAACCTAGCGAAAGTTGCGCTCCAGGAAGGACGCTCGCAGCAGGCAATCGCCGCGTTGCGACCTCTGCTTCAGCAAGCCGAAAGCCTTGGATTGAAGTACACGCAAGTGGATTGTTCCGTTTCCCTGGCGGAAGCCCTGATAAAGATCAAAGACAGCACCCATGCCCAGCAGGAACTTGACCGAGCGCTTCTGCAAGCCGACAAACTCGGCCTAAAGCCATTAAGCGCCAAAGCGCATTACCTGCTGGCCACTCTTTTTCGTGCATCAGGCGACCAGGCCGAAGCTTTGCAGCATTATCAAGAAGCTCTCCAGTTGATCGACGCCATGCACGATGGCCCGGGCGCAGACAAAATCCTGCAACGCTCTGACTTCAAGATGATGTACGAAGAAGCGACGCGCGGATCACAAGAAGTTAAGGGTTGATCGCAGAAAACCCCAATTGGCAGAAATTTAAGTGCTGGCGGCCGTAAGCATCTGTTAGCAAGAATGAGGATGCAGGCTGCAGTCAGCCTGCATCCTCGAGAAAAATCAGAAAATATATTTGAACTGGGCAGGAACGACGGACAATCCGCTGTCGAAGGTCATCACGACGCTGGTACAGCCCTTCGCATGTCTCGCGGTGTTCCAGAAGAAGAAGTACTCCGTGAGCCCATTCTCTCCTTGCCCGAAATTGAGCAACCGGCTTACGGAAATAGGAGCCGGGTTCGGCGGTACGGGTGGCCCACCCGGACAGGCGATCTGAATCGACGACGGGTATACCCACGGAGCGGTACACCCATTACCCGTAGCATTGGGGCACACGCTCAGATTCGGAGCCTCATAGTCCCACGAAAGGGGCGCAGGCAATCCCGCAATAATGTAATTCAGATGAGTATCCGAGAACGGAAATTCGAATCCCTCGAAACTGGTAAAGGTGGTGACGATCTGATCGCCGGGAGTGAATGCGGCTACAAAGCACGAGAGGCCGCCGCCACCACCTGAGTGCGTCGTATCCTGCGAGTAGAAACGGAAAATATTCTCGTTAAAGAGGCTCGATGGACAACTCTGCCCAGTCGCTTTCAAGAAGCCGGGACCGCCAATCCCCGGAAAACCAGTGGGGAAACTGTAATGGGTGGTGGCAGTGTAGAGGAATTGCTCACAATCCGAGGCGCCGGAACAAGTCAGTTGGAACTCGACACATTCCAGGTTTGCGGCGGATTCGTTGAAATCGCCATAGGGGGCGCAGCTAAAAGTAGGAAACATTGTGCCCGGATTAAACGTGTTGGACGGGTTGGAGCCCGGCTCAGACGAGGACTGCAGCACCGGAATCGGAAGCATGGTAATCTGCTCGCCTCCCGCATTATCGAGCGCCGCCAGTTCGTAGTCGTCGGTGCCAACAGGGAATATCGCTGTCGCCCCGGCGGCGAGGGTTTGGGTCTGCGGCGCGTTGTATCCGCCGCAGTTGCTCGCGTCCGGAGCTAAGCCGAAGGTTCTAGATTGGCCTGGAGTAAGCGTGCCAGTGAAGCTGTCAGAAGCCATCCCTCCGGGCGCGCAGTACGGTGGCCCGCCCAGGGGGGAGTTTCCAGACAGAGTGATCGTACCCGTAAAACTCGAGGCGCCATTGTTTGTAACTGTGAGAAATCCACTGTCAGGATTGACACAGATCGGTTCGATCGGGCCGGTATTGCCGGGGGAGTTGCAGGTACCGGGCGTTTCCGTATAGAAAGTCGTGATATCAAATTCATATCCCGTGCCTACGAACTTAAAAGCTCCTGGGGCTTGGGAAGTCTCGTATGCATCTCCGGGATCGCAACCGGTCGCCGACCCTCCTTGCACCACATAAGCATCCGTTACGAGGCCGTTATCACACGGGAAGGAGTGGGAAATGCCAGAGTGAATCTGACTATCGTACACGGCTAGATTCAAAGTCCCATCCGTACTTTGGATTGAAAGCAGTGCACCGCTCTCAAGACTCTGCGCAAGAACCACGGTTGGAATAAACACGCTGAGGGCTACCACTGCGGCCAGAACAGGGATCTTCATAAGTAGTTTTTGTCCTTTTGCAAGTTCGCGTTTGTAGACCGAACAGGCAGAGATTGCCGCCCGAAGGCGTTACCGCGACTCGGAGGGGGAGGAACGCGACGCGCGCATCCGAGTGTCAACATCATCGGTTGCCGCGCTGCACAGCCGCTCCATATACTGTGGCCTGGAGCCGAAACATGTCAACACAATTCGCGCTGCGGACGCTTGCCCCACGGTTTTTGCTCCCAAATGCATTGTTTCTTCGTCAAGACTTGTCATCGGCGGGTCACGGGGTTGCACCCTGTGCGAGGAGCAACCAGCAATTCTTTGCAGAGACTTCACGAGCAATCATGCAACCGTTAGGTTGCTTTCCTAGCATTGCTGATCTAATATGCAACCTAGAGATTGCGTAATATGAGGGACTCTATTGAGAAGCGCATTGAGCTCAAAGCCCCGATTTCGCGCGTCTGGCGTGCACTAACGGATTACCGTGAGTTCGGCGAGTGGTTTCGGGTCAAACTAGACGGACCCTTTGTCCCGGGTCAAGTTTCCCGCGGCCAGATGACTTATCCCGGCTATGAGCACGTCAAATGGGAAGCGGTCGTGCAGAAAATGGAGCCCGAGCGGCTCTTTTCCTTCACCTGGCCCCATCCCAGGACCTTTGCAAAGGTGGACCAACCAGTGGACTACTCAGAGGAACCGACCACGCTCGTCGAATTCAGGCTGGCGATCATCGCCAGCGGCACGTTACTGGTGCTCACCGAGTCTGGCTTCGATAACCTTCACGGGGACCGCCGTCTCGAAGCCTTCCGAAGAAACGATGGCGGTTGGACAGAACAAATGAAGAACATCGAGAACTATGTCGCGCACGAGCCATAGCAGAGTGGCGGCTAAACGGCGGACGCGCGTACTCGTCTTTGCAGCTCTGGGCGATCCAACCCGCTTATCGCTGGTTGCAAAACTCTGCCGGGGACAGCCCCGCTCGATCTCTCAGTTAACCGAGCGTTCCAAGCTGACCCGGCAGGCGATCACTAAACATCTCCGAGTATTGGAGAGCGCCGGAATCGTGCACAGCGTCCATGCAGGTCGTGAGAGCCTTTTCGAATTCGATCCACAGCCGATTGCAGAAGTCAGGGAATACCTTGGTTTCGTCTCGCAGCAATGGGATCAAGCATTGTTAAGACTAAAGTCCTTTGTGGAAGACTGAACGCCTGGCGTGTCCTAGGGGTGCTCTCGCAGCTGAAGGAGCTTCTTGCGTCCTCCGCAGTGCACTCTTATTGCTCAAAGAGATCGATCACCATCGGCGAGTTATTCACCGTATCCTGAGCGATCAAGAAAATTGCGAATTTGTTCTCGGGATTGCCGACCACTGCAATCCCAGGCAGCGTACACGTCGGGTTGCTCTGTGAATCGGTTCCGGCGACACCGGGAGCTGTACATGTTCCTGGCGATCCCGCTGGATCTGGCACCGTGATTTTGGCGGATTTGTACAATCCAAAATTGTTTGGGTCTTCGGGGCCCAGCTCAATGGTGATATCCGTACTCCCCTGCTTCAGGTTAGTGAGAACGTCGTTAAAAAATGCACCGCCGCACATACCGGAAGACGAAGGGACTGTTTGGCACGTGGTTAAGGAGCCACTGAACGCTGCCATCTGCGTGGGTGCAAGACAGTCGGCGGAGCAGGTCGGGGGACTGGCTGTCACATTCGGCTCGTAGATGAATCCAAGATAACTGCCACCTACTACAGCGCTAGGATTCACGGAGGTTGACGGCTGGATAAGACCCGCGGCTCCGGAGGGCTTTCCTGACGCTCTCGATAAAAACTGGTCGGCTACAAAAAATCCTGAAGGACCTACGCCGAGCGTAGATGAAACGGTGCTAGGCGGGGTTGGAGGGACCGTGACCAGGCCGCCAGCCGCCTCTGTTGCGCAAGTGCCTGTGGCGAGCGTTGCGTTGGTTTGGCTGGAGTCCAACGTCGCCTGCGTAAAGTTGGAGAAGTTCCAGGAACTCCCGATGGCGCTCGCTTGGACGCTGCCATATGCAGCGTCGGTGCCCACTTCCCAATTCTGATCCGGCAACGTGACGAATTGAAACGTCACATTGCCATTAATATTCAAGCAACTGCCCGGCACCAGTGCGGCCAAGGCTGCAGTGTCAACGCCCGGGCGAAGCAGCAAGGCCCGGTCCGGTATCTCGAGCGCGAACCCAAATGGTTGAAAAGGTGGAGACACGTTGGTCTGAGCAAGTTCAAGAAACCCTATCTGATCGACCACGGATCCCAAGACGGTACCTGCGTTCAAGTTGGTTAAGTCTACGGCGCTGAAATTGTTCGACGTGTGATCAATGGAGACCTGCCACATGTCTCCCGGGCTTTGCGTTCCAAGGTACGAATTGCTCGGACTCGGAGTTGTTAGCGGCGGAATTCCTTGCTGGGGAGCCAAAGCCTTACCTGGGCCTCCGCAACTCGTGCCCAGAAGCAGCAGGACCAAAAGCGAAAAGCTCAGGCGACATCTTGTGAGCGTGCACCGACTGCTTATCCCGTATCGCTGCGGCTTAATCATGTTTTCCATCAACATCGAACCCCTGGCACTGCTTCACTGTGGCTCCAGGACCTCCCACCAGCTTCGTGTGGAATGACCTTAGAAGGGTGCTGCTAACATCATCTTTCTCCAGCGTCTATTGCACGATCAGACTTATGGAGGCTGTATGCTGCGTCGCTCCAGCAGCGCCCGTCACCACAATGGTGTAAGATCCTGCCGGCGTGCCCTGTGCCGTGTTTGCAGCGTCGACACTGCTGCTACCCCCGCCGCAGCTTACCTGCAACAAACAGCCTCCAATCACCACAAGGTAAAGATACAAACTCAGGAGGTATGTGCGCTTAGGTGCAAACCCAACAATCGTAGCGAACAACATGGGGACAAGAGCCAAGCCAATTCCATACAGTCCGGTCGCCGAATGTTTTCTAACGGGCCGCAGCCATGCATTCGCGCCCGCGGCAGTGGCAATCGTCAACGTCGAGGTAGCGGGCGAGCCGTCCGGACCAATGGTGAGCGTGTTGGGGCGGAACGTGCAATTCGCTCCAGTTGGCATCGGCGACGAACTGCAGGACAGGGCAATCGTGCCAGTAAATCCGTTTTGCTGTGTTCCCTTAATGGTGAAGCTGGCCGAACTTCCCGCCGGCAGAGTCGTGCTGCCTGGACTTGCCACAAGACCAAAATCGGGAACCAGAGGTGTGACCTTTTGGATCAACGCTGGCGAGGTGCTGGCCACAAACTGGATATCGCCGCTGTACAGTGCCGTAATACTATGATTGCCCAGCGAGAGCGTCGTCGTCGAATAGGGTGCCACCGCTCTGCTGTCCAAGGTTGAAGTACCCAGTATCGTCGTTCCATCCATGAATTGCATTGTGCCGGTTGGCGTTCCGTGCCCGGATTTGGGAGTCACCGTCGCAGTGAACGTAACCTCCTGGGTAAACTCAGACGGATTGAGCGAGGACTGAAGCGCCACACTAGTTAGAATTGGCGGTAAGACGGTGACGATCTGATCCAGCGGCAGCGACGTGCTCCCGGCAAATTTGCTATCGCCACTATAAACTGCGGTGATGATGTCCGTACCCAACGTGAGAGCTGTAGTCGAGAGGAAGGCCACTCCGCCATTCAACACCGCAGGCGAGCCCAGCGGCGCTGCCCCGTTATAAAACCGAACTGTTCCCGTCGGCGTTCTGCTTCCAGACTGAGGAGTCACCGTCGCCGTGAACGTAACGGTGTGAGCGATCTGAGAGGGATTGGGCGAGGATGCCAGGTTAACCGTGGTTAATACCGGCGCGGTGAGCGTAACACTTTCGAGGACAGTGTTCGAGACGCTGGGTGGGTAATTGCTATCGCCGCCGTAGACGGACGTTACGTTGTGGTTTCCAACCGTCAGGGTCGTTACCACCAAAGTAGCCACTCCGCCGCGCAATGGTGAGCTGCCGAGATTTGTTGGCGGCTGAGTTGAACCATCGTAGAAAGTCACTTGACCGGTCGGCGTACCTTTGCTGCCTGCCACCGTGGCGGTGAACGTTACGCTGTGCCCGACCTGGACCGGGTCGGGCGAAGCTGTGAGGCTCACCTTCGCAAAAAAGCCTGTATTCAACAGCACGCTCATGGTGTTGGAACCGCAGTTCAGGGGATTGACATTGGTAGTACATCTGGCATTCGTACTGGGGTTGGGGATGGAGTTAGCGACCGCCAAGTCCGGAGCTCCATCTCCGTTGAAATCCGCGACCGCCATTGCCACCGGAACATTCCCCGCCACATAGGCAGTTGGTACAGCAAAGCTAGGCTGGCCACCGCTGACTGTGGTGCTGAAAAAAAGCCAGACCTGCGCGCTCGCTACGACAAGGTCCGCCAGACCGTCTTGGTTGAAATCCTGCGCCACAACGGACGTAACTCCCGCCGGGATCAAACCAACGGAGACTACCACCGGCGGAGCGAAGCTAATGGTCGATCCTGCACTGGTATTTGTGAGCACCTCGATCATGCCATTCTGGGCGGCTACCGCCAGGTCCGGCAATATTTGGCCTGCGTTGCTGAACTTGCCCAGAGCTACAAACACCGGGCCTTTACTCAGACCCGTGGCTACATTTACCGGTGTCGCCAGAGCGCCGTTACCTGTACCTGCTAAAACCCATACTGAGCCGGTGTTGGAATCTGCCGCCACGACATCTGCTATGCCGTCCCCATTTAAGTCTCCAGCAACCGCCGAGGAGAAACTCGCCGAAACGAGCACCGGCGGTTGAACTGTAAAATTGCCGCCTCCTACATTTGACAACACCGTCACTTTGCCAGAACCATCAGCAACCACCAAGTCTGGCTGCGTCTGGGTGGAACTGGTGAAATTGCCTAATGCTAGAGCATAGCTGCTGGCTCCGCCTCCTACGGAGAGTTGCGATTGCGGCGGCAGGTCGAAGCCAGTTGCAGGACCTCCCGGCGGGTAGTCATCCAGGAACACGCTCACAATGCCGCTCGAATCCACCAATGCCACGTCACCATAGCCATCTCCGTTGAAATCAGCGGACACAAGCGAGTTCGCAGTCGCGATGTTGTAGCCGCCGCCATCATCGTTGTATTCGGAAAAACTGCCATCGCTGGTGCCGTCATTGTTGAAGTCTCCGAATGGACCATACAAACCCGATTCAGCGGGTGACACGTTCGACTGGTTGGCCACGATCGCATCGGGAAAAGTAAGCGGCAAACCATTGTTACCCGTCTGAACCAAAGCCGTCGCCACCGAAACAGGAAACGCCGGAGTTATGTAGTCGCTGCGCGCACTTTGGAACTCCCGCCAAAAATTGTTGTTGCTGACATCGACGCCGTTGTTGAGCAGTATGCTGATCGAATTGCCGGATTGGTTGGCAGTTGCCAAATCCGATGTAATCTCGCTAGACCCTGCAGTAAATTTTCCGGTGGCGACTGAAACCGGACCGAGTCCCGTACCAAACTGCAGCGGTACTAATGGAGGTCCTCCTGTATTAGGACTGCTCAATAGGTCACCGATTCCGTCGCCGAAGAGTACGCTCACGGAATTGTCGCTTTGATTGGCAATCACTAAATCCAGAATTCCATCTCCATCGATGTCAGCCCCTCCCATTGATACCGGGTTAAGCCCTACCTGCGCTGTCGGCTGGCCGAAAAATGTGTCCAGCAGGAAGAAGACTTGGCCGGGACTGCTCGCGTTCCAAAGAAGATAGGCGCTTGGAAAGGAATTAAAATTTAATTGGGAAAGGCCAGTACTGTCTACCACAATATCCGCTACACCCGGTGGTGCGCCCGTATTCGTCCAGCCTCCATAGTCCGCAGCCAACACGGAAGTGACACCCGCCGGGATGCCCTGGCCGTTGGGATTAGGATCGGGCGGTATTACAAGAGACACTTTGAAAGTAATGCCTTGTGCTCCGGTGCAATGCTGGTCATTGCTATTGTTCAGTATTGCGACCGTGCCGTCTTGCGCTGCCGCCACCAGATCAGGGCACGCCGTCTTCGAATTCACAATGTTTCCTAAGGCTAGAAATACCGGCTGAGACACGTGATTCAACCCGGTCTGAAAGTTGGAATTCGCGAACGTTCCACCCCCTTTGCCAGTGAGGACCCACACGGACCCCGTCTGCGCATCGGCCACCACAGCGTCCCATATGCCATCTCCATTTAAGTCATCAACCACGATCGAGGAGAAATTCGCATTCGTGGAAAACTGCACTGAGGGCGTCTGGAATGTGCCATTACCATTGTTCAGCAGCAGTGCCACATTGCCTAGGTTGTCGGCCACGATCAAGTCCGGGCTGCTTTGACTCGCCGTGTTAAATTTTCCCGACGCTATTGAGTATCCCGAGGCACCGGTTGCCACCTTGTAGGTAGCAGGAGGAGTAGAAAAGGTTCCGCTCCCATCCCTCTTGTTAAGAAAAATACTGACGGTACCGGTCGCATCCACAACGGCCACGTCATCATGCCCACTGCCATCTCCTTCAAAATCCCCCACCGCAACTGATGACGGACCTTTTCCAGCCGGACTGTTCGTCGCATACTGCGGCGCCTCCGCGAACTGGGCCACGGCAGTAAGCACTTCTGCAAACAGAACTGTGATCAGTACTAAAAATATGTGCTTCCGCATGAGCATTGGTTTCGCGATCCTCACGGACACCGCATCCACTATTCCTGGAACAGATAAATCGCCATCGGCGATTGGTTCACGACATCCTCCGCGATCAAGAAAATAGCGAACTTGTTCTCCGGATTCCCAGCCACGGCGGCGGCCGGCAAGGCGCACGTCGGATTACCCTGTGAGTCCTGCCCCGCAACGCCCGGCGCCATACATGCGCTCGCGGGATCCGGTATCGTAACCGTGGCCGAATCGTACAATCCATTGTTCGCCGCGTTCTGGGTTCCGAGATCGATTGTGATGTTAGTGTTCGCCGGCTGCGTGGGATCATCGTTAGGAAACGCGCCGCCCACGAGGCTGGTGCCTGACGGTTTGCACCCGGAGTTTTGACAACCGAAAAACGCCGCCTGGTTCGCCGTGGGCACACCCGACAAAGGGAGCGGAATCGCCGGTTCAGATATGAACCCGAGGTAATTCGCGCTCAAAACACTATTCGTGTTAAGCGCGCTCGATGGCTGAATCACGCCAACCGCCCCGGAGGTATTCGGTCCGTTGTTCATGATCAGGAAACCAGAGGGTCCTGCCGCCACTGTGATCGTGTTGCCGGTCGCGGAGGCAGGTGGAATGCTAACCACCGCGCCCACGGCCGACTGGGCGCAAATGCCATGGGAAAGCGTTGCCCCGGATTGGCTCTGGGTTTTCGCCAGCGTGAACTCGGTCAGATTGGAAAAATCCCACGTTGTTCCGCTGCCAATGGGTTGCAGGCTATTCACCTGAAAGCTTCCGTACGCGACCTCCGTACCCGCTGCCCACGTCGCAGCCGGCAAAGTGACAAATTGGAACGTCACATTGAAAAGACCCAGGCAATTTCCGGGCACCATGGCGACCGGAGAGGAAGCCGAGGTTGCAGTGTCCTGCGCGGAATTAAATGAGTTAAAACCTGGCCGAAAGAATGCAACTCGTCCGGGAATCTCAATCGTAAAGCCATCGGCTTGAAACGCGGGCGCAGGATTCGTTTGGCTGAAGTTGAGAAATCCACCATCGAAAGCAAACAACCCATTGGCGGTGACCAGTTGTGCAGCGTAATCCGAAGCGCTGAAGCTGTTCGTCGTGTGGTTGATGGTGACCTGCCACACGGCGCCTGAGTTTCCCGTGCTCGGATCTGTTCCTTGCGTCCCAACATACGAGTTCAGTTCGCTAGTCGGTGATAGAGGTGGGAGACCGGACGGCGTGAGATTAAGATCGTTCTTGCCTCCGCAGGCCGCGCTCAACACTGCGGTTGCAAATACCAGGACGCCGCCCGCCCGTACTAACCACCGTATCTTCATGCTCTCTGCTCTCCTCAGCCCACCCCACAGCCGCGTACGTTCGGCGGCATATCTGATCTCTTGGATAAGTCCCCCCAGCGCCACAAAACTAGAATATGTACTTCAACCCGAACTGCATGGTTCGCGAGCGATGCGCGTTTACCGGATGCAGGAACGAACTTCCCGTAAGGCAATCGGTGTGATCTGTAGTAGTCGTCGGCGCACCGTTGTTGAACGTGGTAACCGTAGCTGTGCCGCCGGCGGCCGAAAAATCTGGTCCTGCCAAATTTGAACTCGAAGCAAGCACCTCCTGTCCGTTCCGCGAAAAGGCGGTGTACGCTCCCGGTCCATAGCAACTGATAATGTTGTTGGCGGTGTTTCCCAGGTTCGGGTCATAAATCCGGAACTGGGTGTGGTTAAAAATGTTGAACACCTCGGTGCGGAACTCAAGCCTCGAAGCTTCCGATATCTGGAAATGCTTGAGCAGTGCCAGATCGAAATTCAGCCGCCCGGGATTATTTAGAAAATTACGCCCTGAATCGCCGAAGGTCAGGCCTCGAGGCGCCACAAACGCAGCAGGATTCAGAAGCAAGGGACCGATACTTTGCGGATTTTTGCCGCCAAAAGGCGGCGTGGCGTAAGGATCGCCGACGACATCGGCATACGATCCGGCTCCCGCCCCGTTGGCAACCCCAGCATTGTCTAACGTCGAGATCTGCGTATTGCTTCCACCGTTAATCACGCTGAACGGCGTTCCCGATTGATAAACCGTGATGCCAGATAGTTCCCAATTATTCAGTAGCGCATGGCTAGTGCGCGATGGGTTAATAGGCATCGCAACGCGTGGCGGGGCACCTGGCTCGTCGCTCTCGTAACCCTCATCGGAGAACCAATACCGTAGTTTGTCTGCCAACCGGTCAAGCGCATACACGTAGCTGATGTTCAGCAAGTGACGCTGGTCAAAGTTCGAACTCGCCCGGTTCGCCCTCAAGTCGAAGGAATTCACAAACGTCGCGTCCGAACGATCGGAAGAATCATCCAGCGAGTGGCTATAGGTATACGAAATCCCCAAAGTAAGAGGCCCTGCCACTCGCCGAAGTGTAGTTTGAAACGCGTTATAAGCGGAATCCGCCACATTCTGCAGCGAAAAAATTCGGCCCAGACTGGGAGCAAACTGACGCAGCGTATTTGGGTCGGGCGGTGGTTGCGTGCCTGGAACGTTCGGCTGAACCAGCCCGTAACAGGCCGCCTCCAGATTGACGAATGCTGGTTGCCCCGCAGTAACGGTCGTGTTGTTCAGTAAGAAAAAGCTGCCTCCATTGAATCCACCGCAGTCGCCGAGGCCTATATTAAGTGTTCCAATCAAGGGTTGATTTGGCCCAAACGGATTCAAGGAATTAGCCAAGGGAGCTAACTGGTTGACCTCAAGCTCGGTTGTCAAGTGCGTCCCTTTACTACCTACGTAGGCAAAAGTCGCCACCATATTCTTAGGTAGTTCTCGCTGCACACTTAAGCTCCACTGCTGCACATAGGGCCACACGGCCCTTTTAGGGATGGAGGTTACGCTGAGAGGAAAAGCCCCGAAGTTACCGCAGTTAAGTTGCGAAGATAGTGATGATCCACCTCCAATGCAACTCCAGCTAGAAGGAAAATTCTGCGTCATATCCAACACGGGAGGCGAACTGCCTTCCAGCGAACCAGTGTTGGCTTCGTCGCCGGTACCGTGCTCGAAGAAGATTCCATAGCCTGCGCGAATCGAGGTTTTCCCGTCACCTCTTGGATCCCACGCAAGCCCAATTCGAGGAGCTGGATTGAATAAATGACCACGCATACAGCTTGCTGGCACACCATTCACTCCGCATCTCACCAAGCCGTTGGTGATTCGCGGATCTAGATTGCCAAGATTTATCGGAATCGGAACCCCTGAATTTGCGTCGACCAGATCGCCTTTGTTTGAATCGACCATAACTTGGCTGGCGAGAGACCGGTTAAATGCGCTCGGATCCCAGTTATAGGCGTTGTCATTTTTTTCGTAATAAGTCCCAAACAGGCTCACCCGCAGACCGACGTTTACCGTCAATCGCGGTGTGGCCTTCCAATCATCCTGAAAATAGGGCTCCGCAAGTTGATAACGCTGGTAATACTTGAGCTGAGCGCTGTCCTGCTGGAAGCTTCGAATGTTCCCGGACAAGAAATCGGCAAACGCGTTGCCATCGCTGACCGCACTCTGATTGGAAAACGTCACGACCCCCTGGAGATCGCCGGTAGCTGCGCCGATGGCTGAGTTCGTCTGGTTTCGCTGATAAATGACAAACTGACCACCGAACTGCAAAAGATGCTTACCAATCACTTTGCTTACGTTATCTCCGCCGCTATAGGTGGGATTAGTGTGGTCCCACGGCATGTAACCCGCGTCCACGCCAAACCCATTGCCCCCGTACGCTGCATTGGTACCCCCGATCACGACTCCGGGCATCTTCCCGCCGAAGCCGTTGTTAAACAAATTACCGATGGCACATTGAGATCCAACGCACGGGCTGTCCAGTGCCGCTGGCCGCTGCCATTGCGCGCCTGGTCCGTTTGTGTCAGTCAGGGTAATGTGCGAATCGGTGTAGCTGAACACGAATTCGTTCAAGAGCGTCGGCGAAATAGTCTGCGTCAGGCGCGCCACCATACTGACGCCCGGCCCGACGAAGTGATTCTCAATGGTAGGAAAGCTATTCTGAACGAAGCCCCATTGAGGAGTTGCCACGGTGGTATTCCACGAATCGTGAATATAACGGAAGGTTCCCTTCAGCTTCGGTGTGAAGTTGTGATCAAGCCGGAACAGTTCCTCTCTCCAGTTCGTCGGTGGCGAAATAGTCACGTCGTAGCAAGGCATGATCGGGTTGCCAGTCGTGGGGTCGGTCTTTCCCACGAGGCTTGAATTGCAACCTGATGTGGCGTTCGGTGCCGGGATCACTCCCGTGGACAGTATCGCCAGCGCATTCCGGTCCAGCAACGGCAGTTGGTTATTGGGGAAGGCTTGAAACTTGCCGATGGTCTGACTGGTGCTCCCCGGACAGTCCGGATATTGCGATCGCTTGAACAAGCCTCCACCGGGCGGACACACATCGCTGAAATTGCCCTCACGCTCCGCTAGTGTCGGAACGGCCTGATTGAAGATGTCTTGAGGCTCGGGAGCGCGTTCGTAGCGGAACTCTTCGGAGAAGAAGAAATACGTCTTGTCCTTATTCGCGTTGTAGAAATTAGGAATGAAAAGCGGGCCACCGATCGTGCCGCCAAAGTCGTTCTTGCGATAAAGTGGCGCATGCTTTGTCTGGTCGAAATAATTGCGGGCATTGAAGAATTCGTTGCGCAGAAACTCATATCCGCTCCCGTGAAACTGCGCTGTACCCGACTTCGTGGTTACTAGAACCGTGCCGGAAGCCGTGCGCCCGTACATCGCACCATAATTCGACGTCAACACTTTCACTTCTTGGATCGCATCCAGGCTGGGATACACAATCAAAGTGCTGTTCGCCCCATTGATTCCGACATTCAATAAATCCGACCCATCCGCGTCGAAGGTGTTGTATTCCACGCGCCCGCCGTTCACGCTATACTTCACGCTGCCTGAAACGCCAACCTTCGCCTCGTCCTGTCCGGTCTGGTTGCTGACCCCAGGCGCCAAGGCAATCAGTTGAGTGAAGTTGCGCCCGTTCAAGCCAAGACTGACGACTTCTTTCTGGGTGATGGTGCCAGAAACTTCCGATGATTCCGTTTCGACCTGGGCCGTCTTTTGACCCTCCACGGTTGTCGTAGTCACTGCTCCCGCAGGTTCCAACGTCGCATCCAGAGGAATGTTATCGCCGGCATTAAGAATGATGCCAGCAGCTTGAAAGACCTTGAATCCCTCGGCCGAAGCCGACAAGTCATAAGCTCCGGCAGGCAATCCTTTCACTGAGTAACGGCCTTGATCATTCGTTGTTACGGTTTGAATCAAATCGGTGCCGCGGTTGATCTTTACCGTGGCGCCCACAACCACTGCGCCCGTCTGATCGGTGACAACCCCGGCAATCGACGCTGTACCCGCTCCCGTGACTGATTGCGCGAAGGCCGACCAGGCAAGGCTGACTGTCAGCGACACAACACAAAAAAAGGCTTTTCGGAAGTTCACCGCACCTCGCCTTGCCCTTGGAACGACTTAGTCAACTACACCAATTTGGATCAGACCTGGAGCACCTCATCGAGTTCCGGCGCTTACACAGGAAAGCTCCTGACAGAAACATAAGAAAGTCGCCATTTGCAAGAGAATCGTATTTCTACATTACGATTGTTACGATCAGGCGACAGCGATGTTAAATTCCTGTTACTAAGAGTTGTTATTCGGTCTGTTTCGAGCGCTTTCCGGCCGCCATTTCCACAGGCCCCGACGTCGCCTCCGATCAATTCACACAAATTTGACAGTGCTGTCACCAAACGGCAACAAACCTCATAGATACTTCGACGACTAAGAAAACAGCGCCCGCTCGGCATCCTGGCGCGGAGGAGTTATCTCCGCCGCTATGGGACGACAAGAAGTTCAACCTGCATCTACAAGGAGAAATCAAGTATGCGGAACCGAATTAATTCGCTCTTTGTCACTCTGTTGGCTGTCTCGGCACTCGTGATTGCGCCCGCTGCCAACGCCGTCACCGTAAAAGTCATCGCTGCTGGATCTTCAGCTCAGTGGCAAGTCGACGCCATTGCTGCGGCGAACGCTGCCACACTCGGCGGAGTAAACTCCCATCACTACACCATAAAGGGAAAATGTCCTTCCACCGCAAATTGCGGCCAGGTTTTCGATGTCCGTCCCGGCGTGAATCATGCGGAAGGCGGTAGCCTGTGGGTGGTTTGGAATAACGCTCAGACCGAGGTTTGGGCTTATCTCTCAGTGGACTCCGTCGTCGGCATCCGCGCTTTCTTTTCCAATCCGAGAGCTCAGCTTCAGATCGACAGCGGCACCGAGACTTCTGGCAGCGCACAGAACCTCATCAGCTATGCCCTGTTCAAGTATGGCGACACCGGGACTTGCGGTCCAAACAGCGCACAAGAGTCGACCTGCGACGCCTCCGCCCTGCCGACCGCGATCTATAACGCGCTCAACAACCAAGCCATCACCGCAGGTATCACTGACGTACGTCCTGAAGATGCGAAGTTTGCTCAGGTGCGTATCAACTCCGCCCTCACCGCCAATTTGAGTGGTCTGGGTTACACCGGCACGCCGACTGGCATTCCCGTCGAAAGCGCGTTCAGTTCATCCACGGCTACGCCGATCGTATTCAACATTTACGGCACCGACCCCGTCACCGGCAATAGCATCCCACCGTTTACCGTCTTCGAGGTCGGGGCATCGCCGATAACGATCGTCGACAACAGAACGGACACCAGTGGATTGGGTTCGGGAGTTTCCAATGTTACCCAAGCTCAATTGCAAACACTGTTCAGCGGCACCACCTGCAACATGAGCGTTTTCGGTGGCTCCGCTTCAGTTGCCGTGAACCCGTTGCTGCGTGAAGCCATGTCCGGCACCATGAACACCAATGAATTCACCAACCTTACTGCTCCGGTTGGCTCGACCGCTTTTGTCAATTCACAGGAAACGAATGTCGGACAACCTACTCCGGGCACAGCTGCCAACCCGCTGGACATGACCTGCGTAACTGGCCCCGGCGTCCGTTACCGCGGCATCGGCACTGGCGAAATCGTTGGCGGTGTCTTCAACGGTAACGGTGTTAGCTTTTTCGACGGAGTTGATGCCATCGGCTACACGTTCTTCAGCTACGGTAATGTGTCGAAGCTCGCGGGAAGCTCGAGCTACGGTTACTTGACGCTGAACGGCGTCGATCCTCTCATTGGCCAACCCGGTTATGTGCAAGGGCAGTTGCCGGTTTGTGCCCTGCCCTGTCCGGCGAAGCCTGGAACTACCTTCAAGCATCTGCGCGACGGAACCTACCGGTCCTGGTCGGTTCTGCGTGCGGTGACCGACAAGTCAGGTGTCAACAGAACCAATCTGGACGCGCTGGTTATTGCGGCACAGAACAATATCAACAAGACTGTCCCTGATTTCGTTCCCTTCCGTGCGGCAGCGGGAGATCCAGGGCTCAAGCTCTACCGTTCGCACTCCAAGAATGCCTATACAGTTGGGACCGCCAGCAATGGACTCGGCGGGGTGCCAGAGAACGGTAGCGATGTAGGCGGTTGCATTAAGAGGCTCGGTCCGCCTCCGGGACTGCTCAATCACCACGAGAATACAGGTGGGTGCAAGCTGTAATTAAGAAGCTCAATGGGAGAGGCAGGCGGCTCGTAATTGGCCTCCTGCCTCACTCTTGCGTTGGAGCATCGAACCGAGTTTCCAGATATTAAGAGAGGATCGCGATGCAGTGGTTTGACTCTCGAACTTCAAACCTGGTTTTGCTGAGTATTTTTCTATTGTCGCTGAGCATATCCGCTCCATTGGGCTGGTCTCAACATATTTCCCCCGGCGAGACGTCGAAGCAGAATGCCGATCAAGCCACTAAAAATCAGTCCTCAGTTTCTGAGACTTCGAAAGAAGACTGGAGTTCGCTTTCGCTAACGGGAAGCAACTTACATGCAAGCTCGGCTCTACTCGGCGAAAGAGATAACTACCCCGACTTTACGCGTGAACTGCTACAGGTCCAATGGCGATTGGGCGATCCGATCGACCTCTATGTGATCCTGCCCAAAGGTGTGAAGAACCCTCCAGTTATCCTCTATCTTTATAGTTACCCGTCAGACACCGACACCTTTCTGGACCAGGACTTCTGCAAACTTGTAACCAGTAATGGATTCGCAGCAATCGGATTCGTCTCCGCTTTGACCGGGCATCGTTATCACGACCGCCCCATGCGCCAGTGGTTCATCAGTGAGCTTCAGGAGTCGCTGACCAGCTCAGTTCACGATGTGCAAATGATCCTCAACTACCTCGCCACTCGCGGCGACTTAGACACGGATCATGTCGGTATGTTCGGAGAGGGTTCTGGAGCTACGATCGCGATACTCACAGCAACCGTCGAGCCGCGGCTCAAAGTACTCGACTTACTCGACCCGTGGGGCGATTGGCCGGACTGGCTGGCTAAGTCCACGCTCATTCCGAAGGCAGAGCGGAGTGAGTATCTCAAGCCAGAATTCTTGAAGCGAGTGGAACCGCTCGACCCCATAAAGTGGTTGCCACAGTTGCAGTCGCGCGCGATGCGGCTTCAAGAAGCCTCATACGAGAAAGTAACGCCAGGCACTGCAAAAAAGCGCATCGAGAATGCCATGCCGGCCGCGGCTCAGATCGTACGCTACAGGGATAGCCAGGCACTCGAGGACACGGCGTCTGAAGGCAAGTTCTTCGATTGGATCAAGGAGCAAGTACGGCTCGCTGTTGCGGGTGAATCGACGGTACGACCTGCGATGCGCGCGAAGCTGAGTC
>Ga0074044_10000550_pt1 | contig 36147 bp, 28 predicted proteins | sample BogForMeECP23OM1_FD_94443 | JGI IMG/M metagenome (GOLD analysis project Ga0074044, IMG submission 94443) | Bog forest soil microbial communities from Calvert Island, British Columbia, Canada - Bog Forest MetaG ECP23OM1 | ecosystem: Environmental > Terrestrial > Soil > Wetlands ...
CTAATGAAACCATGAGTGAGCGCCCCAAAATCGGGTGCCGACTCTTCGACCTACGCCCTGAGCCCTCGCACGGTGTCTGCCTGCAATAACGGCGCTGGCAGAGTCTAGCTCTGCCAGCGCTCCCTCCACACTCGCCAATCTTTCTCGGTGGCTTCCGCCATGGTCTGGGCGGCGTCGATCAGCCAATTCTGCTTTCTCTCGCGCAGGTCTTTGAGGATGGCCTTTCTTTTTTCTTCCGTGCCGGCATGGACATTGGCTGTTTCTCGTCCCATCGCTTCGAGCAAGCGGCATTCGCCGCGGCTGGTCGCGAGCGCGTCCAGTTCGATGCGCGAACAATGCGGCGACAAGCGCCGTACGATCCAATGGCCGCGCAGTTGAACGAACGGATCCAGTGACCGCACCGACCTGCGCAAAATCGCGCCATAGAGAATCTCAGCCGAGGTGCTCTTTGGATCCACCCAATGCTGCGCCGAGGCGGTGAGCGCTTTCGCTTCGCGCGCGATCCGTCCGCCATTCCATTCGGCGATCGCCACAATCCGGACACGCCCGAGACTGCCCATTCCAGCCCTTCGGCGCGCCAACCGGTAGCGGAGTCTGGGCTCCGGCATGAGGTGCTCAATCGCCTCGCGGGCGCTTTCCGGAATTTCTCCCTTCACGGGCGGGAGCGCGTCGATTTTTCCCCAGAACACGACCGGGTCGCGCAGCTTGCTCTCCGCGATGGCGCGCAACCAGTCATGACTTTCGCCGAGTACAAAAGCACGACCGCCCTCCTCGATCCCGCGTGCATATCCCTCCAGAATGGCGTTGCACGATTCCTTCGGCTTCATCGTCAGATGCTCTTCCTGAGCCGCGAGCAAGGCGCTGGCGGCGAGGCGCACCAAATCCAGTGTGTAGGGAAACAGACAGGCTTCATCGAAATCATTGATACCCCACACCAGACGTCCATCGGAATCCCGCCAGGTACCGAAGTTCTCTACGTGGAGGTCGCCCACCGACAAAATGTGCGGGGCGCTGGCGACCTTGGGGCAAACTTCCGGCCATATCTGCGCCCAGCGATAAAAAGTGCCGCGGAAAAATGGGAATACAGCCAGGGCCATCTGCTCATGTTTGAAGCGCAAATCAGGCTCCAGGATGCGGATGCGTTGCGCCAGCCAATCTTCGTAGTTTCTCGTCGCTTTAACGATGTTCATGGTCGGTAGCAACGATAAGAAGATAGGCCCGCGCTGTCAAGGAAGTGGCTCTGCTCTCGTCCTTCTCACCTGCTATGATTTTTGCCAATCATGTTCAACCGATCTCCCCTGCTCGTGCGGGATCACAGTCCCACGAACTCCAAATTGCGGATCGTGCGACTCGGTCTCATAGTCATTATCGTTTTCAGTGCCTTCAGCTTACCTGCAGCCTCAAAAACGGCGCCCGCGCTCTATACCGTCCGCATGGAGCAGCAATCGATTCCGATGCCCGACGGCATTCGTCTGGCGGCAACGCTTTACATGCCCGACAATCCGAAGCCGGGAGGAAAATTCCCGGCGCTGCTTGAATATCTTCCCTATCGCAAGGACGATGCAACGGCGGCCCGCGACTATCCTATCCATGCATATTTTGCAGAACACGGATACGTCAGCGTCCGCGTCGACATCCGCGGTTTTGGAGCCAGTGAAGGCGCGCCCACCGACCGGGAATATTCCGAGCAGGAGCAGCTCGATGGTGAGCAAGTTATCGCCTGGCTGGCTGCCCAGCCGTGGTCGACTGGCAAAGTGGGGATGTTCGGCATCTCGTGGGGAGGCTTCAACTCGATTCAAATGGCGATGCGTCATCCGCCGGCGCTGAAGGCGATCCTCGCCGTCGATGCCACCGAACAACTTTTTCATGACGACATTCATTACATCGACGGCATGATGCACTTCGACGAGTTCGAACTCAACATGGACCTCGCCCCCGCGATGACAGGAGCGCCCGACTACTCGCTGGACGACAAGATTCTTGGTCCGCGCTTCGAATCGGCTCCCTGGTCGCTACTTTATTTCAAGCATCAGCGCGACGGCGAGTTCTGGCATTCTCCGGTGCGGCCCCTCAGCGAGATCAAGATTCCCTGCTTCCTGATCGGAGGCCTGTTAGATGGATATCGCGATTCCATTCCACGCATGATCGAGCAGGTAAAGGCCCCCGTAAAAGCAATCGTCGGACCGTGGAATCACACTTTTCCCAACGAGGCCGAGCCCGGACCGCAGATTGAATGGCGAGATCAAGCGGTGCGCTGGTGGGATTACTGGCTCAAGAATCGCAACACTGGCATTCTGAAAGACCCTCCGCTTGCAATCTACATGCAAAACTGGCACGCACCCGACCCTCATCTCAAAAATGTACCCGGAAAATGGCGCGGCGAAACGGGCTGGCCCCCGCGGAACGTGGTGAATACAACGCTCTATCTCTACGACGCCCACGTCCTGTCTACCGAGCCTGCCACACCGGCCGAACACCTACTCCGTTACATTCCAAGCGTCGGCGTCGAGGCCGGATTCTGGTGGGGAGAACTGCTCACCGATCAGCGGCCCGTCGACGCCTTCAGCCTCACCTATGACTCTGTTCCACTACAGCAAGACCTGACCATCCTAGGGCGCCCACACGCTTTGCTCCGGGTCAGTTCTTCCGCTCCGCTAGCCGACTGGTTCGCGCGCCTGTCGGACGTTGCGCCCGACGGCACCGTAACCCAAGTCGCCGGAGCCGGCATCGACGGCGCGCAGCGCGACAACGCCTCCGACCCCAAGGAATTGGTGCCGAATCAAATCTACTCGTTGGACATCGAGATGCACCTCACCACCTGGACCTTCCCTCGTGGCCATCGCATCCGGCTGGCAGTGTCGAATGCGCTCTGGCCGATGATCTGGCCAATGCCTTACGCGATGACGACGACTCTTCAACTTGGTGGCGATACCGGATCACGATTGACGCTGCCTCTGGTTCCCCCGTCGATGTATGCAGCTCCGCAATTCGCACCACCGGCGCCATCCGAAGAACGCAACGATATTCAGGCCGCAGGTTTCCCTTGGCCCGGCGACTGGAAGTCGGAGCGTGACGAAATCAACGGGAAGACAACGGTGACTTGGAGCGGAAAATCGGAAGAGACTTATCCGTGGGGGAAAGAAACCGACCTGGAAGATATAACCTACCTGGCTGACGACAATCATCCCGAAACCAGTTCCGTTTTAGCCGAAGCCTCGATCATAATGGCCCTCAAGCTGCAAACTCTAACCTGGAAGGGCCATCTCAGCCTCAGCAGTGACGCACATAACTTCTATTACAAATACACTCGCGAATTGCTGAAAGGCAGCGAACTTCTGAAGCAAAAGACGTGGCAAGAGAGCATTCCCCGGGACCATCAGTAACCAGCATAGGGTGTCATACCTGGTTACCCCCGTTACTTTTGGATATCCCCAAATGGTCGTAGGCTGACTCTAGCGATAAGCTACTTATGCGACCCTCTTATAGAACCTTGTTCTTGCCTTTTTTGTTGGCCTTGACCCTCTTGTCTTCTGCTTTCTCTTTCGCTCAGGAAGAATCGGGAGGAACGCGAAAAATCATCAGCCAAATAACTCCAGCCTATCCGGAACTCGCCCGCAAAATGCTGATCAGCGGAAAAGTCAAAGTGGCCGTCATGGTTGCGCCTAGCGGAAAGCCGAAATCCGTGCTAGTGATCGGCGGCAATCCGGTGTTAGCCGCAGCCGCAGTGGATGCTCTGGATAAGTGGAAATGGGTACCGGCCGCGCAGGAAAGCAAGGAGTTGGTCGAGCTGAATTTCCATCCCTAACGGGCTAGGCCGAGGGCTGGAATATATCTGGCGGCACTTACTGTACACACGCCGCCATTCCCGCCGACTTGTAAATCTTACCGTCCTTCATTACAAATTCCACCTTTTCCAGCACTCTGATGTCCTGCAGAGGATCGCCACTCACGGCGACCAAATCCGCATACTTCCCCGGCTTGACCGATCCCAGTTCGCTCGCGTGTCCCAGGAGATCTGCCGCGTTTGATGTCGCCGCCTGAATAGCCTGCATGGGCGTCATCCCGTACTTCACCATAAACGCAAGCTGTTTTCCGCTCGTGCCATAAGCGCAGACGCCGGCATCGGTGCCAAAAGCCATCTTCGCTCCAGCACGCACCGCCTTGCCAAACGACTCGCGTTGAATTCGCCCCAGTTCGGCATCGTGTTGCAGGAAATCTGCCGGGATCTGTCCCGACTTTCCATCGGCTTGAATGCATTCCTCGTCGTAAATATCCATGTCGAGATAAGTCCCATGCTCCTTTGCCATGGCAATCAGGTCGTCGTCCAGCATCTCGGCGTGCTCCACTGAAGCAGCACCCGCTAGAATCGCATTTCGGATTCCCTGCGCTGCATGCGCGTGTATCGCTACCCGCAGCCCGAAGTGGCTGGCTTCGTCCACTCCCGCCTGCAACTCCTCTTCAGTAAATTCAATCGATGCCGGACTGCTGCCATGCGCGAGCACCGCTCCGGTCGACAGCATCTTGATCACGTCCACTCCATCGTGCGCCAGCAAACGTACTTTCTGCCGCACCTCCCACGGACTGTTCGCCTCTCCGTAATGCAGATCCCAGGGCAACTGAATGTCGGGAGCCTGCCCCGTCATGGCGCCCGCGCCGCCGGTAATCGTAATGTAAGCTCCGGCCACAAACATCCGCGGACCGATTACATCGCCGCGAGCAATGGCATCCCGCAGCGCAACATCATTCAAAGCGCGGTAAGTTCCCACGTCACGCACGGTGGTGAATCCAGAAAGTAGCATAGCCCGCGCATTCGTGACCGACTCCAGGGCAATTTGCGACGCGGTCTTCCGCAGTACGTTGAACGGATCGCCGTCGCCATGACCATCCGCCACATGGGTGTGGCAATCAATTAAACCGGGCAATACCGTCTTATCCGAAAGATCGATGACAGTAGCATTGACCGGAATTGCCAGGGCGCTGCCGACGGCCTGAATCTTCCCATGTTCAATGATGATTACTTGATTGGTGATTACCGTTCCTGAGTCCGGATCGATCAAACGGCCCGCTCGAACTGCGGTGACTTGACCTGTGGCCCCGGGAACGAGCGCCAGTGCAAACAGTGCAAGAATGATGTTTTTCAAACGACCCCCCAACCCAGGAAACTCGAGAGCGGTAGAAACCTTTCGCGGTCTCGAAAAATGATGAACCGTTGCCGGAGCAGGGCACCTTATGTGGTCACGTCGTCGACTCTATGGGTCGACATTAGCGCGAGCAAGTGGCCAGTTGCCCCAGCCCGCTCTTTAGATCCGCGGCCAGCAAACGGTGGAATAACTGCTCCCCCGCCTCGCGCCGCACGGAAAGACGACCGGCCCCGTAAGCGCGAGACTTAAGGCCGCGCTGCACCGCCTCGCAAATTCCCAGATCTTCGCTCTGGACGCGGTTTCCTACCGCGACACTTTGCTCGTTGTAAGTGCGCGCGGCTTCGCTGATATCGCTGAAGTAGAAATCGAAAAGCACCCGGCAATGATCCACGTCGATCGGTATTACCAGATTCGTATCCAGGTAGCCCTCGTAGCAATTAAACATGAAATTCGGATACAGCCAGAAATACCACGCGCGATCTCCCCGCCGCGTAGTTCCCGTCGCCGCGTCTTCAACTGAACTCACCATCGGACTCGACTGCAAACAATAACGGCCCTCGTTTTCAATGGTGTATTGTTTGTAATCCAACACCGAGTTGAGACCCTTGTGCAGGTGCGGCACGTGATATCCGCCATCCAGGTAGTTATCGACAAACACCTTCCAGTTACAGTGAATGTCATAACTGGTCGTCGAGTAGTAATGCAGACTGCTTAATCCGAGGGGAGCCACGCGTTCCACAAGCGTGCCCAGACAATCGGCGAGCGGCGGCGCCTCGGCATCAAGATTCACAAATACAAACTGCTCCCAGGTCTCCACCCTTACCGGAACCAAGCCGTTATCCTTGCGTTCAAAGTTCTTCACTCCATCGAACTCCGGCATTCCCTTCAGCGTCCCATCGAGACCGTAGTTCCAGCCGTGATAAGGACAATGTAAGATCGACGCCTGCCCGCAAGGCTCCGTCACCACCGCCGCCGCATGATGACGGCACACGTTAAAAAACGCTCGCAGGATGCCATCGTTTCCGCGGACGGCCAAGAGCGGCTCGCCTGCCACGGTCGCGGTTAAGAACTGTCCCGGCTTTGCCACCTGGTTTACCCGCCCCATCACCTGCCAGCTTCGCGAGAAAACCGTCTTCCTTTCCAGATCCGCCACTCGGGCATCCACATACCAGGGTCCAGGAATCGTGGAAGCTTCTGCCAGCGGCGCCGCATCGTCATAGCTGGCTACGATCTGCTCTACCGTCATTCCGAACATTCCGCTCATCATGCATGTTTCCTTGCCAGTTGGACTTTTTCCGCTCCAATCGCGCGCCGCAACAATTCAACGAATTGATCAATCCGCGCTTCTTTTTCCTCTGGAACCGGGCCCGACTTACGAAATAATCCCGGATCCAACTCCTCGGTGAGCAGCGCATCCTGAAAACGGTCCATGGTCCACTCCAGAATCGAACCGATCATATCCACATCCAGATCCGTCCTCAGTTCTTCTCGCTTGATGCCGAAGCTGACAAACTCGCGCCAACCGTAGGGATCCTCCAAAACAAGAAACCGGTTGATCTCGCGCCGCAACGCCAGATCGGTTCCATAGTTACCCACCAGATAGATACGATAGGACGACCAGTTATCCCGCACCATGTTCTCGGTGCGCCCTAACCAGTAACGCAGGATATCGAAGACACCAGCCTCCAGCACCGTCGCCGGAGCCTCCATATATTTTGGAAATGACTGCACAGCCTTTTTGTAGGCTTCGAAAAACAATCCGTCTTTGCTTTTGAAATGCTGAAACACTGACCCCTTGGCGATGCCCAGTTGCGCGGCAATATCCTCCACCCGCGCTGAGCTGTAGCCGCGCTCGGCAAAATGCCGGATCGCGACCTCGACGATCGACGCCCGTTTCGCTTCCGAGCGGGGACGCGGCTTGATATCGCGCCTCAACTGCGTCGGCTTCGCCAGACTACTTGCAATCCCTTCCATCTCTGAATCCCCCGTTTCTTTGACCTTCGGTCAAGGAACGATACAGCAAGCCCAAACCATTTTTCAATGGCTTTTTGCTTGACCTTTCGCTAATTTCTTGAACCGGGCCCTTTTCTTGTTTTGACCACAGGTCAAGCATTTCCAGACCTATGTCCACGCGCGTACCTAACTCGCCGAACGCTACGTATGACGCAGTCATCATCGGAGCCGGCCACAACGGCCTTACCGCCGCCGCCTATCTCGCCCGCGCCGGACACTCGACGCTGGTTGTCGAGCGGCGCGATGTCGTGGGCGGATGCTGCGTAACCGAAGAAGTTGCTCCGGGCTGCCGTGCGTCGACTACGTCGTATATCGCCAGCATGCTGCGTCCTGAGGTGATTCGCGACCTTCATCTCGCCCGGCACGGACTCCGCATGATTCCCTGCGATCCCGCTCTGCAGGTGCCTTTTCCGGACGGCCATCTTGTCTCATGGTGGGCGAACCGCGATCGAGTTGCGCAGGAGTTGCGCAAGATTTCGCCAAAAGACGCTACAACTTTTGTGCGCGTCGACGACAGTCTCAAAAGGCTGGCCCGCTATCTGCAGCCATTTTTTCTCGAACCTCCTCCCGAGCCCGGTACACAATCGTTCGACGGCTGGTCCGAGCTTTTCCGCGCCGCTAAGCGCTTTCGCGGAATCACGACCATTGAAATCTCGCAACTCGTCTCTTTTCTGACCGGCAGCCTGGGTGACTTCCTGGACCGCAACTATGAATCCGAGAAAATAAAAACACTATTCCTGGCGAACAACGTCTACGGCAAACATGGCGGCCCTTACCAGCCCGGCAGTGCACTGGGCCTGCTGTTTCACTTACTAAGCGGCGGAGAGCAGGACGAGCAGGGCTTCTACGGACATGTCATGGGAGGCATGGGCGCCATCACCAACGCCATGGCTCGTTCCGCCGAGGCTTTTGGAGCCGAAATCCGCACCAGCTGCGCGGTCCGGCAAATCGACGTACGTAATGGCAGAGTGCGGTCGGTCGTTCTGAAAGACGGTACCGAGATTCGCGCCCGGGTGGCGCTTTCGAACGCCGATCCCAAGCGCACCTTCCTAGACATGTTGCCGGAACGGGACCTTCCCGCGGATTTCGTTCACGCCATTCGCGGCATCAAAATGAACGGGCCTTGCGCCAAAGTCAACATGGTACTTGCCGAAGAACCACGCTTTACCGGAACACCGGCGAGTTACGACCCGCAACAACGCACACTTTTCACGTTGGTGCCGTCGCTGGAATTCGCCGAGCGCTGCTACGACATCGCCAAGTTCGGTAATATTCCTGAAGAGCTGTGGGTGGATTGCGTAATTGCATCGAATGCCGACGCTTCACTGGCCCCCGCTGGCAAGCACATCATGACTTGTTTCGTGCAGTATGTGCCCTACAAACTCCGGCAGGGAAGCTGGGACGATCATCGTGAACTTCTGGGTGACCGCGTGGTGCAGAAGATTGCCGAATACGCGCCGAACGTCCCGGGCGCGATCATCGCCCGCCAGGTTCTGACGCCCCTCGATCTCGAGCGCACTTACGGGCTCACCGAGGGCAATATCTTCCATGGCGACTTGAATCTTGAACAATTATTTTTCAATCGGCCCGTCGCTGGATGGTCCCAGTACCGCACTCCCATCGCTGGCCTGTATCTATGCGGTGCAGGAGCCCACCCCGGCGGAGGGGTGACGGGAGCTCCGGGCCATAACGCCGCGTATCAAGTTTTGAGGGATCTGAAAAAACGCAAATTCAAGGAGGCTGTAGCATGAGCACCGTCCCTATGGGTGAAACTCCTCAGCATTACACGCAACGCATTCTGTCGAACGCTGCCGGCCAAGATCCGATCAAGCTTCAATCTTCAACCAACAAGAAACTAACTCGCCTGATCGCAGGCATCCCCAGCAGCAAACTGCGCAAGCGGCCTGCGCCCGCGAAATGGTCGATCGCCGAAATCCTGGCACATCTTGCCGACGTCGAAATTGTCATCGCATGGCGCCTGCGATCCATTCTCGGCCATCCCGGAACCCCTGTGCAGGCTTACGATCAAAACGTCTGGGTTACCTCCGGTCACTACGAAAAACGCGATCCCGGCAAATCCATCGAACTGCACCGGGCGGTGCGCGAAGCCAATCTCGCGCTCTTGAAGTCACTGACTCCCGAGCAGTGGAAGCACTACGGCCAACACGCCGAGCGCGGGCAGGAATCGATTGAACACATTGTTCGCATGGTCGCCGGACATGACGTCAACCATGTTCGCCAGATCGAACAGATTCTGAAATCAGGCAAGTGATCGCAATCGTCGATAGGAGTATCCATGGCTAAACAAGGCATCCTCGAACGCCTCAAGAACGGCCCAGTTTTAGGCGACGGCGGCTACTTACTCGAACTCGAAAAACGCGGATGGGTTCGTCCCGGTCCGTTCACGCCTGAAGTCGCCATCGTGTATCCGGAAGCGCTTCGGGAACTTCACATCGAATTTCGAGAAGCTGGAGCCGAAGTGCTGCAGTCGCTGACGTTCTATGCCAGTCGCGACAAGTTAGCCACAGTCGGGCTGGAAGACCGTGTAGAAGATATCAATCGATCAGCCGTCCGCGTGGCGAAAGAGGTAGCGGGCGACCAGTGCCTGGTCGCGGGCAATCTGAGCTTGACCTGGATGTATGAACCGAACAGCGCGGCGGCCGCGGAGCGCGTGCGCCAGACGTTCGACGAACAACTCAGGGTTCAGTGTGAAGAGGGCGTCGATTTCATTATCGGAGAGACCTTCTCCTGGTTGGGGGAAGCTCTTTTATGTGTCGAGCGCGCCCGCCGAACCGGACTTCCCGTCATGGTCACGATCTGCTTCGAAAATAAGAATGAAACGGCCGAGAGCACCGACGCCGCCACCGCCGCGAAAACCCTGCTGGATGCCGGAGCCGACATCGTCGGCATGAATTGTCTGCGCCCGCCGCAGCACATGCTCGGCCCCATGGAACAGATGCGTAAAGCGGTCGACGGCTATCTGGCTTGCCAGCCCGTGGCCTACAACACTCCGGAAGACAAACCCGACTTTACCAGTCTGCCTGAATTCCCCTACGCTCTCGATCCCCTGCAACTTACGCGCAAGCAAATGGGAGACTATGCCCGGCAGGCGAAAGAGATCGGCATCAACTACATCGGGTCATGCTGCGGGTCGGTCGCCATGCATGTGAGGGAAATGGCCCGAGTCCTTGGCAAACTGCCTGCCGAAAGCCGCGTCTGGAAGAAAGGCGGAGCCAAGCCGATGTCAGCTTACGAATATTATGCTCATGATCACGGAACGCAGTGACTTGAAGTGCTGTCGCATACTGCACTCACTGGGGCTGCGAAGTTGAATGGATCAGCGTTCCGCCGGTTCCTGGATTGGTTGAAGCGGCTGCGCGGAGGCGCGCTTCGTGGTCCGGGTGGTGGTAATCACAACGACGCTGACCAGCACCAGCAACGTTCCGAGCAAAGTCCTCGGGCCGACGGTCTCGCCGCCAAGGAAATAGCCGATGGTCACGGCAACGACCGGGTTGACGTAGGCGTAAGTGCCAACTTTGGTTGGCGATTCATGATGAATGAGCCAGACGTAAGCTGTGAAACCCACGATGGAGCCGGCCACGATCAAATAGCCGAGTGCGAACCATGCGCCGCGAGAAACCTGCGCCATGCGGAAACCGTCGAACTCGCCGAAGACCTCTGCCGCCACGGCCAGCAGAATTCCGCCTGCCAGCATCTGCGCTCCCGAGCTCATGACTTTTGACGCGGGCAACGGCAGCTTGCGCGTAAGTGCCGACGCGATCGACCAACTGATGGAAGCGATCACGAGTGCGATGGCTCCTGCGCGATCAATCGGAGCTTCGCCAATATTTACCGATCGACTCACCAGAACGGCCACACCGCCAAGGCCGACCAGAAGCGCGAACGCCAGCCGTAGCGTAAGCCGTTGCGTGCGCAGAAAGATGATCTCCGAAAGCGCCATAAACACGGGGATGGTCGCCAGCATAACCGCGGCGACTCCCGAAGGCACGCGTTGCTCAGCCCAGAACAACAGGCCGTAATCGGCTACGAAGATGCAGAGCGCGAGTACCGAAGCTGCAAACCACTCGCGGCGAGAGGGCAATGGCGTACCGGTGAGGCGCATCCATAAGACGAGTACCAATCCGGCAACGAAAAACCGCATGCTGGCAAGGACTAAAGGCGGAACTTCGCGTACTCCGATGCGGATAGCCAGGAAGGTCGAGCCCCAGACGAAATAAATGATGGCGAAGGCGAGCAGGGTCTTCCATGCTGGCGGACGAACCGTAGCTTCCATGGGAAATAGATCCCTGGCGAGATTGTCAGGACGCAGAGTTTTTCCAGTAGCTCTTCCCTGCCTTATTCTTTCCACTGCCCAGTGAACCGTTTACACAACTGCAAAAATCTCTCACGAGCTCCCAATCCAAATCCCCACGGCAAACACCAGCACTCCTCCGACGACCACCTGAAATGCCGCGGACAGCAGCGGAGTATCCATATACCGATTGCGAATCCAGGCGATGGTCGCCAGTTCCGCCGCGACTACAATGACGGCGGCAATAAACGCCACGTGAAAATCTTTGATCAGGAATGGCATCGTGTGTCCAATGCCGCCGGCAGCCGTCATCAAGCCAGTGACCGCACCCCGCAGCATAGGACGGCCGCGGCCGGTCATCGATCCGTCATCCGACAGGGCTTCCGCGAACGCCATTGAGATCCCGGCTCCGATCGACGCTGCCAGGCCGACCAGGAACGCGTCGTTGCTGTTTTTGGTCGCGAATGCCGCGGCGAACACCGGAGCCAGGGTCGATACCGATCCATCCATCAGTCCGGCGAGACCGGGTTGCACGATCTGCAACACAAAAAGGCGCCGCTGCGCCTCGTCTTCTGTCTTTTTTTCCGTTGGCGTGATGCTTTCCGACAGGGCCTCCGCTGCCACCTGATGCTTGCGTTCAATCTCTTCCAGATCTCCCAGGAGTTTCCGGATTCCCGCGTCGGTGACTTGCCCAATCGCCTTTTGATAGAACTGGCGCGTTTCCAGTTCCATCAACTCGGCCTGCTTGCGCACTTCAGCAATTTTCAGAGGGCGCGTCAGCCAGAACGGACGTCGCTGTACAAAGCCCTTCACGTCCTGCCGCCTGACCAGCGGAATATGCTCCCCAAAACGGGCTCGATAGGTTTCGAATAATGAGGCCCGGTGGCCAGATTCCTCCGCGCCCATGTCGTCGAAAAGTTTCGCCGTCGCTGGATAGGTCTCTCGCAGGCCGTCGGCAAAATCCGCATACACGCGACCATCCTCTTCTTCCAGTGAAATCGCCAGCGCCAGAATCTCGCGCTCCGACAGGTCTTTGAAGTTTCGTGCCATGCCCACAAGTTTACTGTTTCTCAAATGCCTTTCAAGGATGCCCTGAAAGAAGCCTCTGATTAAGTTGGTTCCAGACGACGGCTGGGCAATCACTGAAGATCACCCGGCAACGGTTGCCCACTGAACATGCGGCACCTTCTGCCCCCTGCGCCACAATGGGTGACGAGTCCAAGGTCTCATCTCGCGCAAGCGATACATAATGCTTGGCCGACCACTTCAATTCCAGGGACGAGACAATGGAAACGGGCGTGCTGCAACCGCTCTGAATGTTTCGCCAACTTCTTACACCGAGGTAGATCGATGTCCATCTCCGGGATTTTAAGCAACACCTACAACCAATATCAGATTGGCGCTACACCCAATCCGATCCAGCAGCAAATCCAACAATTAGGAACGGCTCTGCAATCCGGCAATCTATCGGCCGCTCAGTCCGATTTCGCAAGCTTGCAAGCTGCCTTTTCACAACCGTCGACCACCACGGGCGCGCCGACTTCCACTGCTGGCGGCCCTGTCAACCAAGCCTTCAACCAACTTGCCTCCGATCTCCAGTCTGGCAACCTTTCCGCCGCACAAAAGGATTTTGCGACGGTCCAGCAGGACATCCACGGCCCGAATGGAGGTCCTTCGTTCTCGCGCTTCCCCCATAGCCACCATCACGGCGGAGGAGGGGACAGTTCCACTGCTGAGAACACGCTGCTGCAGAATCTCAATCTGGGGGGCCAGAATGTGTCCCCCAGCAGCCTTCCCGGAGCGCAACAGGCCTATGTCAGCTTGCAGCAACAACTGCAGCAATTCGCGCTGGGCGGAGCGGCTCTCACTTCCGAGTCGCCGGTCTCCTTCGATGCCTGATCCAATCGTGAGGCGCGGACGACCTCGTCCACCCCGCGCAAGTCCACCGGCTAAGAGAATTCCGCAAGCAAAAACCATCCCTTGATGGAAGCCGGTCGTATAGGAAAATTGAAGCGGCCTCAACCAGTGGTGCGGAAAAGTGCGGAAAGAATAAAAGCTTTACCACGGGGCACTCGGAAGTGCACAGGGGACGTGGTCGGTGTTCCCCGTGTTCAATCCTCGAACAAAGAAAAGCCATCCGCCGTCAGCAGAACCACGCCGACTCCGGATGGCTGACTCTCAAAACCGAATTAACGTTACCGCTCTGCGCGAATCGTATCGATCGCTTCGTGCAGCTCGCGCTCGGCGGCGTGGAGATGCTCCTCCGCCTTCGCGCCATGTCCCTGCATGTCATAGTGATTGGCCGCACGGGCACGGTCGAGCTCGTTGATGGCTTCTACAACGTGTTTATGGACCCCGTCGATATCGTGCCAGTCATGCACCTTGTCGGCAACAGCGATTCCTCCAACGAATGACAGACACGCGGCTACGACACCTACAACAATCGCATTCTTCATGGTTCTTCCTCTCAATTGGTAAATAGTTTTTCCGGCACGCACGAATATTCGCTATTTTCCCGAAGCTCGCACGTGCTGTCAAAAGAAACCGCACAGCTGTACATGCAAAGGTACATGGGGAGGTATGTACGTTTGGCGAGACTTTGGTAACGCGAAGCAGAAGGATCAACACCATCATTCAGGTTGAGGATCCAGTTATTGGATCCTCTTGCTTTACTATTGCAAGCACTCGACATTCGGCCTGCTGGGAGAGAACGCGACCATGATCAAGGACGAAAAGTCCGGCTACAACCGCTTCCTGTTGCTGGTCGCTGGACTTGGCGGCTTGCTGTATGGCGTGGATGTCGGCATCATCGCGGGGGCCTTGCCTTACCTGGAGGCCACATCAACACTGAATTCGGGTCAGCTTTCGAATGTCGTTGCCACGGTGTTGCTGGGCAGCGTGATCTCAACCTTGTTTGCCGGCGCGTTGGCGGATTGGATCGGACGCAAGCCTCTGATGGTGATCAGCGGCTTGCTGTTTGTGGGCAGCATTCCCGTCATCGCGCTCGCCCACGGCTACCAGTCGCTGATTCTCGGCCGCCTTCTGCAGGGTATCAGCGCCGGACTGATCGGCGTGGTGGTTCCGCTGTATCTGGCAGAGTGCCTGGCCGCGACGAGTCGCGGCAAGGGAACCGGAATCTTTCAATGGCTGCTCACGCTCGGCATCGTCGCCGCCGCGATCGTCGGCATGTACTTCAGCATTCGCGTCGAAGAAGTGGCGAAACTGGGCGATCCAGCGCGGCTCTTTGCGTTTAAAGATACGGCATGGCGGAGCATTTTCTGGGTTTCTCTGCCCCCGGGCATCCTGTTCGTGATGGGCAGCCTGATGGTGTCGGAGTCTCCTCGCTGGCTGTTTCGGCGCGAGCGACGGAACGCAGCTTATGCTGCGCTGCTGCGTTCCCGCTCTCAGCATCAAGCCGATCTCGAACTGGCGGAAATGGAGCACGCAGCGGCCGCGGACCAGGTGAAGATCTCGAGTGGAACAAGGATCAAGGAGTCGCTTCTTCGCCGAAAATACCTGATCCCCTTTCTCCTGGCCTGTGTGATTCTCGCTTGCAACCAAGCCACCGGCATCAATTCAATCATCGGTTACAACACCAACATTCTTTTACAGGCAGGACTCTCCGATGTCGAGGCGCACCGGGGCTACGTTCTCTTCACGATTGTGAATTTTCTTACCACGATCGGCGGAGTGATGCTGGTGGATCGCAAGGGACGCAAGTTTCTGCTTTCGGTCGGCAGCGCGGGCATTATCGTGTCGCTGGTTTGCACCGGCATTTTGTTTCGACGAACGGAAAAGCTGCGCGTGGATTCTCGCAACGCCACTCAGACCCTGGTAGATGCCGGTCAGAGAGTTAGTTTGCTTTACGACGAGAAGGTTGCGGATAGGCTACTCGAAGCCAGCGGAGATGCGGGTAAGACCATGGCTTCAAGCCATCGTCCCACTTCACTGGTGGTCATCTATTCCTACGGAGATTTCCGCGCTGCTAGCAAGGTTGCGCGTTCCGACGAGAAGGCCGCCAAGCCGATCGAGATCACGCGGGAGAGCTGCTTGCCCGCGAATCGAGTGGTGGCATTTTTTTCCAATCCGTTCGCCGATCTCGATGCCTCACGCAGGGCCCCGTTAAGAATTGACAACGCCCTGATTACCCCCGTGCCGACCGCTCACAACGGATGGCTGGTGGCCATCACCCTATTTGTTTTCATGGCATTTTTTGCCATCGGCCCGGGAGTCTGCGTGTGGCTGGCACTTTCCGAGCTCATGCCCACCCGAATTCGATCCAACGGTATGAGTATTGCGCTGCTGATCAACCAGGCGGTTTCGACCGGCATCGCCGCCGTGTTCCTGCCGATGGTCGGCAAGTATGGTTATTCGACTATGTTTTTCGGATTCGCCGGATGCACCGTTATCTACCTCGTCACGGCTGCGTTTTTCCTGCCGGAAACCAAGGGGAAGACGCTGGAGGAGATCGAAGCCCATTTTGAAGGTGCGAGCTTCGCTCCTGCAAATCGACAAGTTCGCTGAGCAGGCTTTCCAGCGGGAAGGGCCGTAGTTGCACAGGAAGTGCAAATTGTTTCATCTTGTAGGGACGGGTTAATTTTTGTAGACTTTTTTCTGCTTTAACGCCGAGTGCTCTTCCTAATCCTATCGGACATATTGAACACATTCACAGTTGGGGGGGTTCTTGTGTCCAGATGCGAGCGGAAAATCTTCCACCAGATTGACAATTTAGGTTGCCGAGGGGGAAATTATGAATCGAAAAGGAACGATCTGTTTGATCGCGCTCGTCGCGATAGTTTGGAATGTGAGTCTTTTTTCTCAGGCGCAGTCACAGACCCTGTTGACTCATCACGTCCGTGAAGCGGTTCTCGATGGGCAGGCGAAGATCGTCGGCTCACTTCCGCCCAGCCAGTCCTTGCACTTCGACATCGTGTTGGCAATGCGTCATCCGCAAGAGCTGAAAATCTTCCTGCAAGAAGTTTACGATCCCGCAAGCGCCTCCTACCGGCACTTCGTTACAGTTCCGGAATTCACTGCGCGGTTTGGTCCCAGCCAGGCAGATTATGACGCCGTGATTCGTTTCGCGAAAGCGAACGGTTTCACCGTGCTCGGCGGCTCCCGCGACAGCATGGACGTGCAACTCAAGGGCTCAGTGGCGAACATCGAGAAAGCCTTCCACGTGAGCCTGAACGTCTACCAGCATCCCACAGAAAACCGCACCTTCTATGCTGTGGATCGCGAGCCCACTGCGGATCTGCCGATGCAGTTGTGGCATGTCTCGGGCTTGGACAACTATTCCATTCCGAAACCGATGTTCGTAAAGAAAAGCCCGACGCAGCAGGAGAAGCCTCAGCCTCTGGCGACGACCGGTTCCTGTCCTGAACAGTCATTCTGCGGCAGCGACATGCGTGCGGCTTACTACGGAAGTGGACCCCTCACGGGCGCTGGCCAGAACCTCGGTTTGCTGGAGTACCTGGGATATGACATCGCCGACGTGAATACCTACTATCAGAATGCCGGGCAAACTCTCTACGTCAACATCGTGGGAATTTCCACCGACGGATCTCCCTTGCTCTGCGTCGAAGCCCAAGGCTGCGACGATACGGAACAGACGCTGGACATTACTCAGGCAGCCGGCATGGCTCCGAACATGAACACCATCTACGTCTATGTTGGAGGCACCGACACCGCACTCTTAGGGGCGATGTCTTCGGACCTTCCGCTCCCTTCACAATTGAGCGCTTCATGGACCTGGAGCCCGCCGGATCCCGGCACGGATGATCCCTACTTCATGAAGATGGCGTCACAGGGTCAAACCTATTTCAATGCGTCGGGCGACGGCGGCGCATACGAAGGCTCGGCTCCATGGCCGCCGAATTCTGCTTATGTAACAGCGGTTGGTGGGACGGACCTGGATACTACTGGCCCCGGCGGCGCCTGGGCTTCGGAAACTGCATGGGTCGACGGTGGCGGCGGCTGGGGAACCAATGTCGATATCCCATCATGGCAGCAACTTCCCGGCGTGATCACCACCGCTAACAAGGGGTCAACGGTTTATCGCGATGTCCCGGACGTCTCGGCCAACGCGAACTTCACCTTCTACGTCTGCGCCGATCAAAGCGGCTGCACCGCAAACGATTACGGCGGGACCAGTTTTGCATCGCCGATGTGGGCGGGTTACATTGCGCTGGCGAACGAGCAGGGGGCTAACAACGGCGTTCCGCTGCTCGGATTCATTAATCCGGCTATCTACAACCTCGGAGTATCGTCGGGCTATGGCAATGCATTTCACGACATTGTCAGCGGCACTGACGGTCTTCCGACGACTCCGGGTTACGATTTGGCTACCGGTTGGGGCAGCCCGAATGGAGCTGGCCTGATCAATGCCTTGGTTGGAGCTGCGGGGCCCGGTTTCGCACTGTCGGCCTCGCCGAGCACTGTATTGGTCACTCAGGGCAACAGCGTGACCAGCACGATCACTGTGACTGACATTGACGGGTTCAGTGGCAACGTTACCTTGTCCGCTTCCGGCCTGCCAAGTGGTGTAACTGCAGTGTTCTCTCCGAATCCTGCAACCACAACCAGCACCCTGACCCTGACCGCCAGCGGTACAGCCACCTTGGGAACGGTCATTGCGACCCTCGGAGGCACGTCGGCCAGCTTGACGAACACTACGCCACTAAGTGTTACCGTGGCGCAGGAGATTAATGGCTCCGAAATCGGTGTGACGCCAAGCTCCCTCAATTTTGGGACGGTCGTGGTGACGGCAACGAGCAAGCCGAAGACGGTCACAATTACCAACAGCTCAAGCGCAACGCTGGACATCGTGAGCATCGCAGCCAGCGGTAATTTCTCGCCAACGAGCACCTGCGGCAGCACCCTGGCTGCGGGAAAGAGCTGCACCATCAGCATTACCTTTACACCGCTGCAGACGGGGGCTCTGACGGGGACGCTTTCCATCTCCGATAACGGCTCGAACAGTCCTCAGACGGTATCACTGTCGGGCACAGGCAAAGCGCAGGTAACCCTAACACCCGCGTCCACCACCTTCCCCTTAACCGTGGTAGGCAAGTCGAGTGCAGCGAAGGTGTTTACTCTGAGAAACAACCAGACCGTAATTACCAAAAACATCTCGATCTCGACCACCGGTAACTTCACCGTCAGCTCGACGACGTGCCAGGCGCAGTTGACCTCTTCTGCCACCTGCACGATCGACGTGGTGTTCACTCCAACCGGCGTGGGAACCGAAACCGGCACCTTGAGTGTTTCGGACAACGCGCTGAACAGCCCGCAGACAGCGAATCTGAACGGCACCGGCAAGAATTAGAACCGTCTGTTTGGAACAGCCCCGCAGAGATGCGGGGCTTTTTTTTTCGCCAGACACGTCCCACTCTGACCGGTCCGCCAAACGCCGCTACTGTCGAGCAAAGCGGAACCGACCGCAAACGCAAGACCCGCGTGAGGTCTTCGTGAGAAGTGCAAACTAATGCAGCTTTGTTGAAAGGAAACGTATGTTGCGATTTTACATTGCCTTTCAGGAGAGACCAATGTATAAACTACGAGCGCTAGTAGTCTCCCCCGAGATGCTTCTTCTTCGAAGCGGCGCAAACTCCAGCTATTGAATCGACAGAGAGGTTTAGTCCAGCGAATGTGTGATGTCAGGAGGTTCCGGCCCCGCCCCCAGATGTTTTGTCTCCTTTTTCTACTGATCGCATTCCCCACTTTAATGAATGCCCAGGATAAGGATAAAGACAAGGACAAGGACAAAGACCACGACTCGAAAGCGGGAGCTGTCAACTATGTCAAGGTCGAAGGCAAGTTGCGATGCGACAAACCGGATCCGGCGTACTCGATCGATGTGCCGGATCGCCCCGGACACGCTCTGATGATCACGAAACGCAAGTGCACATGGACCGAGCCGATGGTGTTCCTGGGGGCGAAAACCAAAGATGGAGTGGCGGTTGGTTATATCGAGAAAAGCGAAGGCATGCTTCATATCAACGGTTTTGAAACAGACACGCTCGACAATGGCGAAAAGCTGACCTGGAAGAGCATGGGACAGGTACTGGCGGAAAAGGGACCGGCCACGGCCACAGGGCGCTGGAGTCTGATGCGGGGTACAGGAAAATTCAAAGGGATCAGGGGCGGCGGCAGCTACGAAGAGACGCTCGGCGCCGATGATGTCATGGTTCTGGAACTGGAAGGCGTGTACGATCCATCCGCTTTGGCAGGGGAAAAGAAGTGAGAGTTATCCGGGAGGAAACATTGACGACAAAACGATTTGCAACGGTAGCGTTCCTGGCTGTGTTCTGTCTGGCATTGCCGATCTTCGCACAACAAACTAGGAAAGAGCAAAAGGGAGCAACGGTTATCCACGAATTCAAGCACGACACCGGACCTGTACTCCGGGAGATCGCTCCGCTGCTTCCGCAATGGGGCACGCCTCCGCGGCGCGAGATCGAGAACCCTGCCATCCCGCATAACTGGAGCCAAAAGGTAGAGAAAGATCCGGTGCTGCAATCGCAGAATTCTCCGCAGGGTCCGCAGACCCCGGGACCCAACGTGGAATTCGACGGTATCGGCTACGGCGACAACTTTTTCTGCAACTGCATGCCTCCGGATAATGACGGCGCCCCCGGCACGACGCAATACGTCCAATATGTCAATCTCACTTATCAGGTTTTCGACAAAAGCGGGAACACATTATTGGGTCCGGTTTCGGGCAACGATTTCTGGTCAGGATTCGGCGGATCTTGTCAGACCGACAACAGCGGCGACACGGTCGTACGATTTGACGCGGCTGCTCAGCAGTGGGTAGTTGCTCAGTTCGCCCTGAACGGCTCAGGTGACGATTACGAGTGCGTAGCGGTATCCCAGACTTCCGATGCTACCGGCGCCTACTACCGCTATGCGTTTCCGTTCAGCAATTTTCCGGACTACCCGAAGTTTGGCGTATGGCCGGATGCCTACTACTTCACCTTCAATAATTTCACTCTTTCGGGAAGCTCGTTTGTCGGCGCCAACGCTTGCGCCGCCGACCGCGCCGATATGCTCGTCGGCAATACAGCCACGATGCAGTGTTTCCAGCAGAGTTCGAGCATTTCCTCACTGTTGCCTTCCGATCTGGACGGGTCTACTCCCCCAGCTTCGGGTACTCCCAACTTCTTCATGACGCTGGATCCCGACGGAAGCGCCAATCTGGACATGTATGCATTCAGCGTTAACTGGGTGAACCCTTCAGAATCGACCTTCACCGGCCCAACTCTGATCCCGGTTGCCGCTTTCACCGGCTTGTGCTCCGCCGAGGGAGGCCATGACGATTGCGTGCCGCAGCCCACGGCCGGCAGTGACTCACTGGAGGCCCTGTCGGACCGCCTTATGTACCGACTGGTCTATCGCAACTTCGGCGATCACACAACGTTGCTGGTCAGCCACTCGGTAACCGCCGGTAGTAGTGGCGGTGCGCGCTGGTACGAAATTCACAATCCGGAGACAGGTCCAACCGTGTTCCAGTCCGGAACGTATGCACCGGACGGGCAATGGCGCTGGATGCCTTCGATGGCCATGGACCAGAACCAGGACATCGCTGTCGGCTACAGCTGGTCCGGCTCAGGCGCGGGCGACTATCCTTCGCTTAACTATGCCGGCCGCGTACCGTCGGACCAGGCGGGTACTCTGGAATCCGAAGTTACGTTGAAGGCAGGCGAAGGCTCGCAGAGCAGCGGCGGCGTCGATCGCTGGGGCGACTACACATCGATGACCATCGATCCCACCGACGACTGCACTTTCTGGTTCACCGAAGAATACTTGAAAGCCACGGGACAGAATGGCGGGTTCAACTGGAGCACCGCAATCGGAAGCTTCACCTTCCCCGGTTGTGGTACCGGTGGAAATCCCAACTTCAACCTCAGCACCAATCCGAACAGCGTAACCGTCACCCAGGGTAACAGCGCCACGAGCACCATCACGGTGAATCCGTTTGACGGCTTCACCGGCAGCGTGACACTAACCGCTTCTGGCCTGCCGAGTGGCGTGACAGCCGGGTTCACGCCGAATCCTACAACCACGAACAGCACGCTGACCCTTACGGCCAGCGCGTCAGCTGCTTTAGGCACGAGCACGATCACCCTCACGGGTGTGTCAGGCAGTTTGACCCGCACGGCTTATTTGAGCCTCACTGTCGAGCCACAGGTTACCGGTATCAGCGTGTCGCCGACTGCTCTCTCATTTGGATCCGTCGTGGTGGCAGCAGTCAGCAAGCCGAAAACAGTTACCCTTACCAATGCCGGAGCCTCGACGCTGGACATCAACAACGTCGCAACCAGCGCCAACTTCGCGCAGACGAACAACTGCGGCAGCACCCTGGCTGCGGGAAAGAGCTGTACGATCAGTGTTACCTTTAATCCGGTGCAGACGGGGGCTCTGACGGGGACGCTTTCCATTTCCGACAACGCCTCGAACAGTCCGCAGACGGTATCACTGTCGGGCACGGGCAAGCCGCAGGCTGCGCTAACACCCGCGTCCTCGACCTTCCCCTTAACCGTGGTAGGCAAGTCGAGTGCACCGAAGGTGTTTACGCTGAGAAACTACCAGACCGTAATCCTCAGAAACATCGTGATCTCGACCACTGGCAACTTCACCGTCACCTCGACGACCTGCCAGGCGCAGTTGACCTCCTCTGCCGCCTGCACCATCGACGTGGTATTCACTCCAACCGGCGTGGGAACCGAAACCGGCACCTTGAGTGTTTCGGACAACGCGCTGAACAGCCCGCAGACATCGAATCTGAAGGGCACCGGCAAGAATTAGAACCGTCTGCTTGGAAACAGCCCCGCAGAGATGCGGGGCTTTTTTTGTCCGCAAGAAGCGGCTGTTGGCCTCTCCATCCAGGCAGCAGCAGAAGCAAAGTCTCTACTGGCTGGGGTTTTCTCTGCCCGGCTGTTGGTTTGCCCGCAGGCGCTTCACCTCAGCACGCTCGCGCTCAGCATCTTCGTTCTGGCCCAGCTGATCGTAAATAGCCGCCAACCACGCATGAGGCAATGGATCTTGCGGTCGAAGCGCAGCCGCCTTCTTCAGAGCCGCCACGCCAGCCTGAGGGTCTCCCGAGCGAGCCAGGGACTGCCCCAGTATCAGGTAGCTTCCATAGTCTTCAGGATCGTACTCCAGCACCGTTCTGCATTCCCTGATGGCCTCCGGCACCCGGTTGGTCCGAGCATAGGCCAATTCCAGGAAGCTGTGCGCCTCAATCAGATTTGGGATCTTCGCCACCGTGTTCTCCAACTCCTCGACGGCTGCGGCGAAGTCTCCGGTCGCCATCAAGCTTTTTGCCAGCTGGAAATGAGCCATGGGCGAATCCGGATTCATTTGCAATGCCTTGCGCAAGACCGGCACAGCTTCTGGGAATTCCTGGTTTCGCATCAGCCATTCGCCCAGCTTCGAATCGAGCGCCAGGCCGGGTTCCTTGGCGATCACTTGCCGGAGCAGCACAATCGACTCGTCAAAATGCATATCTTGCTGCAACACCTCCGCCCGGTGGATCATGTTGGCAATTTCGATCTTGTCCTTGGGGTCGACGGCGACTTGACCGGCGGGCACCTGACCGGCGGCCGGTACCTGCGAAGCTTCTTTGTTCGAACCGTCTTTGCCCGAGGCCATGTAACCGAGCGCTCCCAATTTCTCCTGTGCCGCCGGGTCCAGAACAGCCTTGGGAGCGGCCCGCTGGCTGGCGGTCTTCTGCCGAAAGGCCTCGAGTTGGCCCGCCAGCGTGTCAGCCACCGCCACGGACGCCGGTGCCAGGTTGTGATCGGCTTTCGGATCCGCCGCCTGGTCATACAATTCCCGGCGCGGTACCTGAATGTACAGATACTTCCCTGTCCGCAGAGCCCGCTCTGCACTCCACCCGAATTCTGTCCGCGGATAATCCGACTCGGAATACGCGGCCCGTTCGCGCCAGACATCAGCCGTGATCTTGCCCTCAGTGGTCTTGCCTTCAGTGATCTTGCCTTCGGCCCCTGCCGCCCCTGGCTCCATCAGCGCCAGCAGCGGTTCTCCCTGTACCTCTTTCGGAATCTCGATTCCGGCTTCCTGCAAAAGCGTCGGCAGGATATCGACCAGTTCCACGCGATCTTCGATCCGTTTTCCGCCAGGACTCTGGTGCGGCGACTTAGCCGGCAAGGTCATCGGCAGCTTGATCAAAAGCGGCACCTGGATCGTTTCATCGTAGAGAAAAATCCCGTGTGTATCTTCGCCATGCGCTCCGAGCGATTCTCCGTGATCGGCCATCACCGCCATGACCGCACCCGCGTACAAGCCACGCAATTTCAACTGCCGAAGTAGTTTCCCAACCACCGCATCCTCGTACGCGATGCCACCGTTATACGGCGCCGAAGCATAGCGGGTCTTGTAGGGTTGCGGCGGATCGTAGGGGTCATGGGCATCGTACAGATGCACCCAAATGAAAAAAGGCCCTTGGGGATGATGGTTGAGCCACGCCAACGCATGTTCGACCACCTCACTTCCTCGACGCTGCGCGGTGCGGTAGCGATCTTCACCGGGGCCTTCAAAGTGAAAATCGGCGTCGTAGGTTTCAAAGCCGCGGTCAAAGCCAGGGGCGTAGGGAGGAACCGGTTTCAGGACCATCGCGCCGAGAAACGCGGCGGTATGATATCCGTGCTCTCGCAGGATCTCCGGGGCATAGGGCAGATCAGTCGCGAGCGGCGCGCCAAAGGTGTTCACCTGGTGGAACTGCGGATACGTGCCCGTCAGGATGCTCGCATGCGATGACGGCGTCTGCGGAGCCTGAGCGTAGGCGCGTGTGAAAACCGCGGAATCGCGGGCCAGCATGTCCAGGTTCGGCGTCAGTCCCAGCTTCGAGCCCAGGAACCCCATGCGATCGGCGCGCGTCGTGTCCAACGTAATCAGAATGATGTTCGGAGGCGCGGGCACAGCCGCCAGCGCGCCAGCCGTCAAACAGGCAAGGCACGCCAAGCGACGAAACGCGGACCTGGAAAAGATTGCTGCCGGCAAAATTTCACCTTGCGCCTGTAACTGCGCGCTCACCTATGCCTAATCCGGGTCGGGAGCTGGCCCCTTCTCCGCCAGACGCTTGCCCTCGTCCCGCTCCCGTTCGGCGTCGTCATGGCGTCCTAACTTGTCATAAGCATCGGCGAGGGCCAGGTGGGGCTGGGGCGCCCAGGGCCGGAGCGAAGCCGCTTTCGTCAGCCTCGGCAGTGCGGCTTCAGGGTCTCCCGCGCGTATGAGGTCTCGCCCGAGCCATAAGTTGGTTCCGTACTGTTCGGGCAGCACCGCGAGGACGGTCTCGCATTCTTTGATCGCTTGCGGCAAACGGTTCGTCCGGGAATAAGCGATTTCGAGAAGCAGATGAGTTTTCCATGACCCGGGCAACTTCGCCTCGACGCCCTCCAACTCGGGAATCGCGCCCTCATAATCGTGGGACTTGAGCAATACGTTGCCGAGTTCGTAATGCAGATTCACAGAATCCGGCATCAATTCCACCGCCTTGCGCTTCGCCTTCACGGCTTCGGGGAAGTGGCCGAGGTTGGTCTCGGCGCCACCCAGTTTCGCATAGACGATCCACATATCAGGGTCTTTGGCGATGACCTTGTGCAGCAGAGCGACGGCTTCTTCGTTGCGTGCAACCTCGAGCAGAAAGTTGGCGTGCACCATCATATTGCCGATCTCGATCTTGTCCTTGGGATCGGCGCCGCCGCCCAGGGCCGCGGTCGCCAGCGAATCGGCGTTCGAAGCGGTATAACCAAGAGCCGCCAGTTTCTCCTGCGCTTCAGGATCGGCGGTCGAACTGGGTGCTACCACGCTCTTGCTCGTCTTTCGCCGGAAATCATCCAGTTGACCCTGCAGGGTATCCGCCACCGCCTTGGAGGTAGGCGCCAGGTCGTGCTCGGCATTTGGGTCCGTCGCCAGGTCATAAAGCTCCCGGCGCGGCGCTTCAATCAACAGATACTTGCCCGTGCGGAGCGAACGTATGGCGCTCCATCCATAGGCGCGCACCCCGTATTCCGTTTCCGCATACAGCGGCCGGCCGGGGGATGCGGTCGGGTTCGATGCCGTGCGCTCACGGTCACTCGGACTTCTGCCCGCACTTCGGCCGGGCGGCGGCTCCGGCATCGCCATCATGTTCAGCAGCGATTCCCCTTGTACGTCCGAAGGAACCGCGATCCGCGCCGCATCCAGGATTGTGGGCAGCACATCGACCAGTCCAACGCGGTTGTCGATTTTCCCGGCAAAACGTTCCCCTGGCATCTTGATCAAGAGAGGAACCTGGATGGTGGCGTCGTAGAGAAAAAATCCGTGGAATTCCTCGCCATGGTCTCCCAGCGCCTCGCCGTGATCGGACATCACCGCGATCAGGGAGTTTTCGAAAAGTCCGCTCGCGCGCAGCTTGTCGAGCAACTTTCCCATGCAGGAATCGACGTAAGCAATGCCGCCGTCGTAAGGCTCCGACTTATAGCGGCTAAGAAAGGGTTCGGGAGGATCGTAGGGATAGTGCGCATCATAAACATGTACCCAGATGAAGAAGGGGCCCGGCTCGCGGACGCTTAGCCACGTCAGGGCACGCGCCACTACGTCAGACCCGCGGCGTCCAGTGGAGTTGTAATGATCTTCTCCCGGCATCGCCATGTGGAAGCCGGCGTCGTAGTAGTCAAATCCGCGGTCAAAACCGACGCTCAGTCCCTGGCTCGGGTCGAGAACAATCGAACCCACAAAAGCCGCCGTGTGATAGCCCTGGGCTTTCAGAATCGCGGGCGCATAGGGCAAGTCCTTCGCCAGAGGCACCTGAAAATCCTCTACCTGGTGGAACTGCGGATATGTACCGGTGAGAATGGTGGCATGCGAAGGCGCAGTGAACGGAGCCTGGGAGTAGGCGTGGGTGAAAACCACGGAGCGACGAGCCAGTGCATCCAGGTTCGGCGTCAGCCCGCGATGCGACCCCAAAAAACCCATGCGATCGGCCCGCGTCGTGTCCACCGTGATCAGGATGATATTGGGGGGCGCCGCGGTCCCCGCCAGTGCACCGGCGGTCAAGCAAACTAGGCACACCAACTGACGGACCCAGACCATTGCGACTATTTTACCACCGGGCATTTTGGGGGCATTTTTCAGGCCACTTCTTCTTAGATCAATGTTGCGGAGTATTCGCCGGCGCCGGGCTTGACTTCTTCGCTCCCGGCGCAGCCTTGGATGGCATAGTTCCGGAACCCGGCGATTTTTGGCAAGAGGTCGGATAGATGAAGAGCGTGGGATCCTGCGGCCCCAAAACCACATTCTTGTAGTGGATTACCGGATCGCGCGCGATGCCGCGCATGAATTCCACTTTCACCGGAAAACCTTGCAGGTCTTCCGCCTCCCAGAATCTCAGCTTGATCGGTTGCGGAAGTTTCGGCGAAGAGAGAGTCACGTCCTCAATCTTGCAGGAATGACCGTCGACCGTCTCTTGCCCGGCGCTGACCCGCACTACCGTGTAGCCCGGCCTTATAGAGGAGAACGGAGCGGAGCGAAAGTAGGGGTGGGTGTCGTGCATGCATGCCAGGGCGGAGATCCCGTACGTTTCGAGAGTGCTCAGATTGGTAATTAAGAAGTTGCGTCCTTCCGGACCCGGGTTTCTCACCAGGTTGCCAGAGCGATAAATATAGGATTCCCGTTCGTCGCCGTTCATCACGCTCCCCACCATCACGGCGGAAAATTCCTGGAAGGCATCCAGCGGATACCCGGTTGTTGCGGTTGGCGCCGCGGTCAGTGGAGTTGTTTGCCCTGGCGATCCTTCCTCTTTTGCTGTTTGCGCGCGCGATGGTGCCGTGAGCAAGCAAGCAATGATGATAGCGGCTAGCAACCGTAGCATTCTTCATTTCCTCCTAAGGCTGCTTCAGACTTGACGAGGTTGAAACACTTCGTATTTATAGCACACGCCGAAAACGAAAAAGGCCACGCTGCTGAACAGCGTGGCCTCGATTGAGGAAAGCAACCCGATTACTTCGAGATCGTCTTCGCCCGGGTCTGTGATTGTTTCGCTGCGCCAGCGCTCGAAGTCTTCAGAACCTGCTTGGTCGCCTGCGCTCCAGGGATTTCAGCGGACAGGTAGCCATAGTTTCCGAGGAACTCATAGCCGTCGAAGCCGATGTAGCCAGCCCAACCGAACTTATGCAGAAGCTTGCTGGGTTTGAGTTGGGTGATGACGAACCACTGTTCGCCAGTGTAGATGCCGCTCTCGGCGTCGATGATATTGTCGGCGTATGCGTAGGCAGGCCCTTGGCTAACCGGCGCCCCGGCAGCTGCCGTGATGTTAACCTTCACGCCTTCAATCGTTCCGTTGTTGGTTGCGAAGCAGGCACTCTGAAGGTTATCAACGCCTTGAAAGTAGAAGTTGTTGCTGCCACCGTATTGGAACGTTTCATAGTTGCAATACAGGAACAAACCGCCAGCGGAGGTGAACCCAAGGGTGCCAGATCCCTGGGCGAACGCACCGCTGCAGCCGAATACGAGAAGAGTGATCACCGCTAAGCTAGTTAGTTTCAAAGTATCCTCCTGGAAGTTTTTTCGTTCACAATTGTGAAGCTCACCCGTCCAGTGTTCGGTGCACTCCGCCGGGGAAGCCTAGTGACGTGCCACGAAACGGGAAAGCGTTACTCAGATGCGCCGCATCAATGCCGGCATGACACGTGCCCTGACGCGCCAAGCCTAGCTCATTCTCAAACAAAGTCAAGTCAATAATCCAAAGATGTACGCGGAAAAAAACGCCGAAGATAAAACTTTGCACACTTGCTGCAAACCGCCGCCAACAACCGCTCTGGCTCGATCGCGGCGAGCAAAGACCCAGCCGCACATCCCATCTGCCGCTTGTTTTCGGCGGCACCTTGAGGTGAGAGCCCGCTCGATCACGAGGACTAATGGCGATCGCGTCAACCAGTAAACCATTATGGAACGAATGGACCGCGATCGCGCCACTCTCGCGACAATCTGGCGCAATACTCTGATGGAAAGATGAAGGTGGTAGGCAGTGCAGGACTCGAACCTGCGACCTCCTGCTTGTAAGTCGCACGAGGAATCAACAACTTCGACGGAGTGTGATCGGTTGTGACGGATTGCCACAGATGCCTTGCCCAGTAAGGCTTTCCAGCGACGCAGCGACACTCCATCACACTCGGTCGGGTTTGGTGGTGGGCACAAAATTGGGCACAAATTCGGAACTCCTCAAAACCGATCATCCAGCCTGGCAAATGTGCCTAGGGGTCTGGATCAAGGGGTGTTGGAGGGTCTAATGTACACCTAATTGCAATGGCTGGACATTCGTACACGTTGCAGTTTTTTTCGATTTTTCAAAATTCTAAATCTTGAATTTCGAAAATTTTCAAATTTTTCTTAACGCCACGCACCTTTGAACGGGGTACGCTCTATTGCCAAACGTCCCAATGACGAGATTGCGAGGCGTCACAGCTTCCCCTAGCATTCTCCGATGTGCCACAAACTGCATCACATTGCTATGGACGAAAACCAGACTCCAGTCCCCAAAGCGACCCTGAATCCCGCGAAATGGGTTGGTCAACTCGTGGCCGCTGTAATTCTGGCAGAAGCAATCTGGGGATTACTAGCCGCTCTCACCAGCAATATATTGGTACCGCTGCTGGCCAGGGTGATGGATGAGGACCCTCGGTCTCCGTTGTACCTCGGCAAAGGTGAGTTGAACCTTCCGGCGCTGTTCAACTCGTTCTTGGCACTTTGCCTGGCAGGAATTGTGTTTGTGTTCCTGTACGGTTGGTCACAGAGGAAGCCCGCGCCGTTACGGGTGAAAATGGTGCGAGTGACCAAGACGGTTTCGCAACCGACTGCCGGACCACTTTCCATTGTGCCAACTCCAGAACCGGTTGGCGTCCCAACCCAGACTGTGGTGACTCCGGCAGCACCGCGGATTGCACATGCACCCGTTTCAGTTCCTCCGGTGCCGGTCCCGCAGCAATCGAAACCGACGATATCGCCGGTTGTAGCCCCGGGCAAGCCAGAGAAGCCCCAGTCTCCTAAAGAGATCTACTACAACATCGTCGGGGATCGGATTAACCCGACCGAGGACGAATAGCCAAGGATTCGGAAGAAGTGGAGTCCGGCGCGCTTTCGTTTGTGTGAACCAGCCAATCTTTCAGTTCACGGTCTGCACCAATACCGGAGATGTGCTCCCGCTGATGTCGGGCCGTGCCTTGATATACCGCTGTGATGTTGTGAGTACCAGCGCTCAGCGTTGACGTGCTGTAGCTGGCCTTGCCTTGTGCAAGTGTCCCAGTGCCCAACTCCGTGCTGCCATCCATGAAGGTAACCGTTCCCGTCGGGGTGGCGGTTGGGGATGTCACGGTGGCCGTGAACTTCCCCTTTTGTGCCTCCTTGGACGGATTCACGGAGGACACCACGGCCGTCGTCGACGTTGCCTGATTCACTAGTTGTTTCAGTGCCGGTGACGTGCTCTTAGAGTGCGCCAAGTCGCCGCCGTAGCTTGCCGTGATTGACAGGGTGCCAATGGGGAGCTTGGATATCGTAATCGCAGCAACGCCACCGCTGAGGGACGCGCTACCGAGCGAAGTCTAGAGCAGCTTAGAAAGAGTAATCGAGCGCACCAGCTGGCGAAGAGAGAGGTGCTGGATGGGTTAGACAGTACCTCTCCCCCGCATGCAATCTACAACCTCGCCATCTTCCGGCGCACACTTCCGCCCAGCAGCAGCAACCCAGTCCCCAGCAAACTCGTTGTCCCCGGTTCGGGAACCGTCGTTTGCGTCGTTCCGAGATGGATACCCCCCTTATGATCCGTTGGCCACTGGTCCGTGTACGCATAAATGATCTGCGAAGTCGTGCCCGTAACCATCCTCCCCGTCCAGATCTGTCCCGCGATCGTGCCCGAAAGATCAAAGACATAATTGGCATGATCGTGGCTGACCACCGTCCACAAAATTGGCCCGACGAAAGCTCCGCTGAAAATTGTTCCCTTCGGTTGGCCGTAATTCCCCATGCCGGTAATGTCGAAGTACGAGCCAGTGCTGGAGAACGTTCCTCCCGTCCACAAGCTCGTTCCTGTGAAAGCGCCGGTCGCAAAATTGACCGAGCCCAGCGCATGTCCACGTGGCGCCTGGATCCCGTTGAAATTCACTAGTTCCGATCCTTTGGAAGTAAGTCCCGCCGTAGTGAAAGTAACCGAACCCCCTTGGTTAATGAGCGTAATCGTGTCTTGGTTCAGCGTGAAATGGAGAAGCAGCGTCTCCGTTAGTGTAGATTCCGCCCCTTCAGGCGGAGAGTTTCAAGCATCAGATTTTTCGATCCGACTGTCTCAATGACTATATATCTCCTCGAAAGCTGGTCCAAGGGTGTTAGTGCAATTTGTTATCGGACCTCCAGTATCCGTTTAGCAGACCCCAGTCGTAGCGGTCGTGCTTCCAGTCGATCGTTTCATTGTTATCGCTGGCCCACCACTGCGTTGCCGCTTCCGGGCGATCTGCATGGACTTCGTTTGGGTCTGGCTGAGCACCATTTGGCCTAAGCAGGTGGGCGCGGCTGTTCAGCGAGTTGATTCCTCCCCCAGAATGGCATTGGACGCAGAGCTGCAAAAACGGCTCCGAACTCCCCGGCCGACTGCGGTTCACCACCCACCACTCGAAAACGTCGTCACCCTCCTGCCTCAAGGTCGAGAACTCAATTTCATCGGGCTTCGTTGTTCTTAGGCCGCCTGCCTGGCTGGCGAATAGCTGTGGGCGACTGAGCTTAATTTCGTAGAAAATCTGCCCGCGCTCCCGGAGTGCGGCGAGCGAAGTCTGGTCAATGGTGATGGCGCGGTACACCCGTATCTGCACGCTCTCTGTAACCGGAGCGTCCACCAGATTGCCGCGATTGTCGAAAAGCGTCATCTGCCGCAGGAGTGCGACCTGTGTGCCAGCAGGAAATGAGGGCAAATTGGGGTTGACGTCGGTTTGCCCGCGAGGGTTGGACTGAACCCACGGTTGCGGAAAGTTCCACAGCGTGCGGAAGTACTCCAGCGTGGCCTTGCGTCCTCCGGGCAGACGCACAAACACAAGGAAACGGGAGCGTCCGGAAAAAGTCATAAGATGTTCGATCGCAACCGGCTGACCGAAGTAAGAGTTCCCGTTAATGCAGACCCACGGTCCCAACGGATCAAACAGGTCGGGAGGCAGGAAAGCGCGATCCCGGTGTGCGGGATCGTACTCCTTAGCAAATGCTCCCGACGCTACAGCTTGGCCATAGTTGGCCGGCAGTGAGGCAATTTCCTCCGGAGTCAACGCCAGGCGTCGCAGCACTTCCGCCAACCGAGCCTGCAGTTCCCGCTTCTCTTCGTCGTATGTCGGTCTTTGAGAAAGGGATTCTCGCAGCACTGACCAGTCAAACACCGCCCACAGGTCGCGCTGCAGTACGGCACGCTTCACCGGATCACGAATTTGATTTTCCGCATGCGTTTGCAGGAATTCATCCAGAACGCGCAAGGCGCGCTGGTGGGAGGGTTGTGCCAGCAAGTGCTCCGAGTTCAGCCAGAGTAGCGGGTCAAGCGAATTTTCGCCGTATCTGCCACCCGCTGGATCTTCGCGGAGAAGGAGAGCGTCATAGAGCCGGTTCCAGATGTGCGCGGGATTTGGGTCGTAAAGGGAGATACTTTTTTCAGCACTCTCGGAAGCAGCGGCAGGAACCGCTTTTTCCCGAAGCGTCATCGGCACGACAATGAGAAGTATCACTGCGATAAACAGACGCATAAACTCCCTCTTGAGGCCGCTTGTTGCCGGCGGATCTGCCGCTGCTGCCCGGCCTCTGCCAACTTCCGATCCCGTTCGACGTGAATTTCCTGCTGTCGTCCTCCGAGCATGTCCTTCGGCGTGACGTAGCCGATGGCACTGTTCAAGCGGATGTTGTTGTAGTGTTCGACGTATGCTTGAACCAAATGCCACGTATCGCTTAGCGATAGCGGTGATCCCGGTCTAATGCATTCGCTCTTCAGCGACTTGTGCCAGCGCTCCAGCTTCCCATTCGACTGCGGGTAGTACGGTGAAGTCCGCACATGCGTCATGCCCGAGATGCGAATAAACTCCTTAAAATCCCGTGCGATGAACTGCGGTCCGTTGTCCGAGATGATTCGCGGCTTTGCCTCTGGATTCTTCTCCTTGGCTCGTTCCAGAATCACCTCGATGTCGGCCTCCCTCATCGACTCTCGCAGGTCCCAATGCACGATAGAACGACTGTACCCATCCAGAACGCTGCACAAGTAATAGAAGGTCGCGCAGACATTGATGTTGGAGACATCGATATGCCAATGTTGATGCGGCTGGAGTGGCTGCTCGAAGCCGGTCCCCTTGCGCGATGGCTTGCTTTTCCAGCGCGACAGGAGTCCCGCTTGTTTCAGCACCCGCCAAACGCTCGCCGGACTCACTGCCACAACGTCAGCATCCAGCATCATGAACGTCAGCCGTCGATAGCCTTCCAACCGATTCTTCAGATGAAAACCGATGATAGCTTCCTTCTCCCATGACTCCAACCAGAAATCCCGAGGAACCCAACCATTGTGCTCGTTGACACACCCGTAGCGTTCTCGCCAGTCATAGAATTTGCTGGCCGTCACGCCCAGCCATTGAATAAATCGCCCGACGCCGATCTCGGTCTTTTCCGACCAGCGCCGGACGAAATCCACCACTTGGTCCCGCACGTCATGCGGCACCCAGTTGCCGGTCAGAGTTCCCCAAGTGTTTTTTTTAGTGCTACGTGCTCCGCCATCAACTCGGCCAGGACCTCGTCCTTGGTCCGCACCTTTTTCTCCAAGTACTCAATCCGTTTCTGCTTCTCCTCCACCTGGCGGTGGGGACGGTCCTGAGCCTGAAAGGCAACCGCTCCGTTCTCGAAGAACTCCTTCTGCCAGCGGTAGAACACCGTCGGCTTGAGGCTCAGTTCTTCGCATAGCTCCGAAACTGGCACCTTATCCAAAAGGTGCCGCCTCAGAACTGCAACCTTCTCTTCCGCAGTGTAGTGCTTGCGCTCTTTCCTCATACGTTCGCTCCATTATCTTAACGGACGAACGCTTTCTCCATTTCCAGCTGAGGCAGGACAATCGTGTCTGCCCAGGCTGCGCTAGCTAACAGCAGCGCCAGTAGTCCCCATAGAATGACTAACCGTTTCATGATCTCCTCCACAGAACTCAAGCGACCCTTCTTGTCCGAAGCTCTTCCGCAGGCCGCAGGAAATTAATTACAGACTGCAATCGCCAACGTCACGCACTCTAGCCGGAAAACTGGGTCAGAGCGCCAAGAGTCGCGATCAATGAGTGAACAACAGAGGGCTACGAGGGAGGGATAACAGACAACACATTAATCCGGTTCCACCGGGAAATGCTGTGAGTTGTATCACCGTTTTAGGTGACGCTCAAACCGAAATGCCAGTCAGACCGTTCCTCCAGAGCGGGTCCGGTCCTACCCCCACCGCCGCGGTGCTGCCACCCGATCGACTACTCACCCAGAATCGTGGCACCGAACGCTCCTGGATGACGGGCAAACCGCAAATTGGCTGACCAGTCCTGCTCAAGTAGAAACTAAGGGGGCTTATGCCAAATCGCGCTCGCCCGGCCCAAGTGCAATTTGCTCTGCCAACTCGGTTGCTTTCGGGGGTCTCAACGCTCTTCTGGCGTTTCGCGGGGCTGGACAATTAACCGAGCTAGGCAACTGAATTCTCAACCGCACGCCGGGTGAGTACCACCTGAACGCCGTGCCTAGGCCGGAGTGTAATGGTGGGTAACGGCTCGACCTGGTAGTCTTGCGCAACCCGGATCTGAAACCTCTGTGCGATCGCCGCCAACACTAAAGCGGCTTCCATCGCGGCAAAGGAGGCGCCTATACAAGTGCGCGGTCCCCCACCAAAAGGAAAGTAAGCAAACTTGGGAGCAGCTTTGGCTTGCTCATCCAACCAGCGGTCTGGATTGAACCGCTCGGGCTGTTCATAATATCGAGGGTCGCGGTGCATCACCCACTGGCTGACCACCACAGTTGCTCCGGCGGGCACTCGATAGCCGCCAATCTCACAGTCTTTCAAAGCGTTTCGAACAACAGCCCAAGCTGGGGGGTAAAGACGCATGGCCTCTTTTACTACTCGCCCTGTGTACGGTAGTTTGGACAGATCTTGCATTCCTGGGCTTTTGCCGTTCAGTACCCCGCGAAGCTCTGACCACAGCTTATTCTCCACCTCTGGATACTGCGCCAACAGATACCAGATCCACGATAACGAAACCGCAGTGGTCTCGTGGCCGGCCAAAAGCAGGGTCATCACTTCATCGCGCAACTGCTGGTCCGTCATCCCACCGCTCTCGTCTTGAGCCTGCAGCAATTCGGACAGCAGGTTGTCGGCAATCTGGCCACTCGCTCGCCGCTGGCGAATAAGACCGTACACGATGTCATCCAACTGGCGGGTTGCGCGCCGGTAACGCATGTTGTCGGGCGTCGGCAAGAGGCGAAAAATTGGAGGCAGGAGCATGCGTCCGCCCGAGCCCAGCTCCATCACTGTGTTGAGTGCCACAGCAACTCGCTCTCTCTCGGCAGTGACCTCGACATTGAAGAGAACCTTGGCCACAATTTCCAGCCCGAGACGCATCATGTCCTGATGAATGTCCCGCACTTCGCCATCCTGCCAGGCCGCTATCATCCGCTCCGTGTAGGCCACCATGGTGTTGCCGTAAGACACGATTCTGTCCCGGTGAAAGGCCGGTTGGATAAGGTGTCGCTGCCGCAACCACGAATCTCCTTCGTTGGTTAACAGTCCGTTGCCAAAGATCCGACGGTTGAATTGGAGAGCCTCACCCTTGATGAAACTTCGGTAGTCATTGACCAGAACGTGTTCGATAAGATCAGGGCGGTTCAGGAAATAAATGTGGCGGTTAAAGGCCCGGTAGTAGAAGATGTCGCCATATTGACGCGCCCACTGCGTATACAGTCCGAGCGGGTCTCTGCTTCCCAACGGGAAGTTCCCGATTATCCCGCGATTCCTAGGACCGGGCGGACGAACCAAAGGCATCATAAGCTGATTGCAATACTTCTACCGATTTTGAATGATACTGCAGAGCTGCCTGCCTAACGGCTGAAGGTGAGCACCGAACCACTCTTCCCTTATCTTGGGATGCTTGCGGAACCTGACGCGGCCACTATTTTTCATGGCAAGTGGCCCCTGTTCTACAGAATACGGGGCTTTGGCCTGTACCGAAAAAGGCTGTTGGCCTTCAGCTTGTTCTTGTGGAAGCCAGCAACTGCGCACTCCACACGAAAAGCTGAAGGCTAACCGATGTTTTTAGAACTCGTAATGCACTCCAAGGGTTACGTTGTTTGCATGGAAGTTCCGAGGAGCGGTAAACCCGTAGGCCGGACCGTTCATCGCAGTATTTGGCAGCGTGCTGCAGGGCACGACCGGAGCCGGCATAGTCGGCGTCGGGAGCGTGCTGGAGGGATTGCAATACTGTGCTCCCGAAGGACCACCCTCGCCGTAGCCGAAGTAGTTATACTCGCCCTTCCAGATCAGATTCTTTCCCATCGCATAGGAGAGATTCACAAAAGGCGTCTGGTAGGTAGAGACCAGCGATCCGTTCACATCGCGCGGATCGTTGAAAAAGCGGCTGCCGTTGACCGAGCTGATTCGGTAGCC
>Ga0074044_10000553_pt1 | contig 35984 bp, 37 predicted proteins | sample BogForMeECP23OM1_FD_94443 | JGI IMG/M metagenome (GOLD analysis project Ga0074044, IMG submission 94443) | Bog forest soil microbial communities from Calvert Island, British Columbia, Canada - Bog Forest MetaG ECP23OM1 | ecosystem: Environmental > Terrestrial > Soil > Wetlands ...
CCCCTGTCAATTTTGACAGTTTCACTGGTCCACCCTGTTGCTGTAAACGGAGAAGACCAAGTTGTGTTCTTGGCGAGATATTTCTTCACATGCTTCGAAAGGAAAAAATATGACTAGAAGCGCTCTCTGGATGTCTGTTTTCCTCGGTCTGCTAGTGTCGGTTTGCCAGAACCCCGGCTTCGCACAGGCAGCCGCACCAATAAAGGCCCAAGCCGCACTGCCGGCGCAGTACGCGGCGACCGCATTTGGCCAGTCCGGCGCTGCTGCCGGGAAGAGCTTCGGTCTCAACATCTTTGTGCAGGAATTGACGAGTGACGGGGACGTTGACGAGTTGGCGGCGACTCTGAAGGCAAAAGGCCAGGACGGGTTGGTGAGCGCGCTAGAAAAAATCAACGACAAGGGCCGGGTCTCGCCCACCGGCTCGGTCGGCACCGGGATGCGTTTCGTTCGCATCCGCTCGACCATGGACGGCGGACAGCACATCGTGCTGGCGACGAATCGGCTGATTTCGTTTCCCGAGCTGTACAACGCGACGCGCTCCACTAGCTACAAGATCGGCATTGTGGTGCTCGACGTCGACAAAGATGGCAAAGGGACCGGCTCGTTCGCGCCGCTATGCAAGGTCAAGTTCAACAAGAAGGACGAACTGGAGATCGAGCACTACGGTCAGAAACCTTTCCGCCTAGCCAACGTGTATCTGCAAAAATAGATCAGAAGGATCCGTCGGCGACGTTCATTTCTTTTCGATCGAAAAGAAGAGGTCGAGCCCAAGGCCAATTGAATTTACCTGCTCATTGCTTTTCTTGCCCGTGTTGTTGTCATGCTCATAGTAGGGATTGAACTGCACATGCTTTCCGACAGGAAGCAGGCAACCGGCATAGAGCGACGTGGTACTCCATTTCGAGTATTGGCTCTCATAGAAGGGCTCGGCGGCGATATAAGGTATGAGGTGATAGGAATGTATCGCGAAGGTCCTCTCGAGTGTCAGTTTATTGCGATAGCGCCAGGTGAATTGGCCGCCCTTCCAATCCAGATCCGCGCGATTTCTGTCGGTCACTAGAATTGCACCCTTCATCGGGAAATGAAGAGTTACCGCCGTCAAAAACCGATTTTCGGGATCCGCATTGGGAGCAGTTATATATCGGTATCCAGCCTCGAGCACTAGCGGCCTGTGCTTTTCATCGTTGAGATCGAAAGCGGCAATCTTTTTTAGCCTGAGCAGGGGTTTGAGGTAGAACTGGATGCTCGGTCCCAAGGTAGCCTGGACCGGGTCACCGCCCTCGCGGTCGTCTTTCGCCTGGAAATAAACGCGGACGCTTGGGTTGAGATTGAGGTAGGTGTCAATCTCGGGCAGGAACTCCACCGATTGTGCGTGCACCGAGGCGCAAGCAACAAGAAGGGAGAGCGTCAGTAAGACGAAACGGAAGATACTTTTCAGCTGTTCTCTCATCGTTTCTTGGCCTAACCGTTTCCCAGTCTCAATCGGGCCTCCCTCTGATGCAACCGGCAATTCTGACAGGTGTGTGTCTAGGTGCTGTCACGTAGTTTGTCTAGGGGGCGCACAGAAAGGGTTCCTGTGCTTCTGGGAGGCCTATCGGGTTCTCCGCCCGTGTGTCGCAGAAGAAATTACAGGTCGCGACGCCGCGTACTGGCCAATCAAGCTCCATGAAGCCCGTGGGCGCCCGCATTGCCAGGCCGGTCGAGCGCAGAGGTGGGAAAATGCAACCTAGGAGTGTCTGTCATCGCAGTGCGCTTCTCCAGTGGTTTGTCTCGCTGACATTTCTCTTCCTGATGTTCGGCGGAGTTTGCTTCGCGCGGCCCAAGAAAGACGTCATTCAGTTCACCAATGGCGATCGCATCACCTGCGAGATCATCAAGCTTGAGAAGGGCTACCTGTATGTCAAGCTCGAATACGCGGATGGCACGGTTGCAATGGACTGGTCCAGAATTGCTCGCATTGAAAGTCCGCAGAGTTTTGTGGTTGCAGACAAGGACGGGGAACGCTACACGGGCAGCCTGCGGAGTGAGGCCGCGGGAAAAGCTCCTGAAGAACTTGCGGAACTGAAGGTGCATGTGATGGGAGCCTCCGGCAGTCAGGTAGTCCCAGCGAAAGAAGTCGTTACGATCGAACGGACAGATACCAGCTTCTGGCAGAACCTGCACGGTGGACTCGACGCCGGTTTCAACTACTCCAAACAGCAAAGCCGGACGCAATACAATTTTGATTCGAATACGATTTTCCAACGGACGAAGTGGTCAACCTCGTCAAATTATCAGTCCAGCTTCAGCGGCGGAGGTGACATTTCCGATCTGCGCAATAGTCTGGGACTGGATGTCACCAGACAACTGCTATCGCCGCGCAATTTTTATGCGGGACTGGCAGATTTTCTGCAAAGCGAAGAACAACAACTACGGCTGCGCTCCACGTTAGGCGGAGCGGTTGGGCATGTGTTCAGCTACACGAACAACAGCTTTATTACCGCGTATGGCGGCGCAGACTGGAACCACGAGCGCTACACTTCCGAGGCGACGGTCGGCCAAACAGGAGAAAGCGCCGAGGCGGTCTTCGGAACGCAGGTAAATTTCTACCGCTTCAAGACGACTAATATCCTCGTCGATGCCCGCGTTTATCCAAGCCTGACCGATCTCGGACGTGTACGTTTTGACCTCAACACCTCCGTGAAGCTGAGGGTAGCGAAAGATCTGTATTGGAGGTTTGGCTATTATTTAAATTTTGACAGCCGCCCGCCGGAGAACCTGCCCAAAACTGACTACGGTTCCACCTCCAGCCTCGGGTGGACGTTCTAAGGTGGCTGCTGGAGTCTCTTTGACTTCCAGTGGCAAAACTGACAGTTGCCAGACGCAGGGGTCTCATCGACCATACACACGAGACCACAGGGGTGGTCCGGCGAATACGCCGACGGGACCAATCACGCGGGCATTTTGCATTGCCTGAGAATTCTACAGCCTGGCCAACTCACACTCACCAAGACGGAGGAAATTATGCTAGGACGGAGAAGAGCGACAGAATTAGGTATTGGAGCCGCACTTTTGTTGGGATTGCTGCTGGCAGGAAGTCTTGCTGGCTTCGCGAGAGAGAAGAATGAAACGATCGACGCCACGGCGTTCGGCACAGGTACTCAACTGGGGCAGAACATCGGCGTGACGTTGAATATCTATGAGTTCTCGACTCCAGCGGACAGACAGGTACTGGTTCAGGCGTACGAGAAAGGGCAGAACCAGGGTCTGGTCAACGCGTTGCAGAGGATGAAAGCTGTGGGCCACGTCGAAATCACTGGCACGCTGGGCAATGACTGCTCCTTTATCAGAATGATTCCGACTCCGACGGGCCGAAAAATTGTCTTTGTTACCAATCGCCAGATTCGATTCGGCGAAGCGTTCTTCGACACTCAGTCTCAATCCTTCAACCTCACCGCCGGAATAATCGAAATCAACGACCAGGACAAAACCAAGAGCTCCGGCATCTTGTATCCCGCAGCTCAGCTTGTTATCGACAAACAAGGGGAACTGCAGTGGGATCTGAATCAGAACCCCTGGAAACTCAATGACATCATCGATTGGAAAGGGACGCCTGGAGTCAATTAGGCGGGAGGCATCGCATATGCAGGTGGGCTGAAACCGAGCTCATCATAACCGCCAGGGTACAAAGACCAATTGGAGGTAAGAAAATGAACAGAACCTTCGCGAAACAGCTTTTGTCAACGGTGCTGTCTTTCCTGCTGGTCATCGCCGCAGTTCCGTTTGAGGCTGGAGCTCAGCAAGCAGCGCCGACCGGCTATTCCGGACAAGGTGCGCCGTTGTCTGCCGATGAACTGCAGCAACTGGTGGGACCCATCGCGCTGTACCCGGACGCCTTGGTAGCCCAGATTCTTGGAGCGTCAACCTTTCCGGATCAGATTGCTAATGCGGACACCTGGCTTCACCAGAACCAAAGTCTCACCGGCAACGCTCTCATGCAGGCTGTTGATTATCAGGCTTGGGATCCCAGCGTTAAGGCACTCACCCAATTTCCCTCGGTGCTCGACAACCTGGCAAAGAACCTCAGTTGGACTTCGACTCTAGGCGAGGCATATCACACGCAGGCGGCCGATGTCATGACGGCCATCCAGTTTCTGCGGGCAAAAGCACAGGCTGCGGGCAATCTGAAATCAGGCTCACAAATTGTGGTGGTGCAACAGTCGCCGCAAACGATCGTGATTCAGTCTGCGAATCCGCAGGTGGTGTACGTACCTGTGTACAACCCTGCGGTCGTTTACGGCTATCCCTACGTATACCCCAGCTATGTCTATGTCGCCCCGCCCCCCTCGACTGCGGTGCTCGCATTCGGGGTTGGCATCGCGGTGGGTGTAGCGATAGCTGGTGGATATGGCTGGGGCTATAGCAGCTGGAACTGTGGCTGGCACGGAACCACTACGGTGGTGTATCACGGCGGCGCGTACTACGGAAACAGCGCCTGGCATGGCGGCTACTACGGTACCAGCGGTTCTGCCTATGGTCCCAACGGCTCGGCGCACTATAGTTCCGGATACAACCCGTCCACAGGAACCTACGCGCGGGGTGGCACAGCCTCCAACGGCTACGGCAGCGTAAGCGCCGGTCAAGCATACAACCCAAGGACCGGGGCTTCTGCCTCGACGGTGCAAGGGTCGAATGCCTATGGCAGCGCCGGAGCCTCGACGGCCTCAAAAAACGGTACCACCGTGAATAGCCAGCATCAAACCAACGCTAATGGAACAACCGGCCAGATGCACAGTTCGACCGGCGCCTCGGCGTATGGCGCGTCGGGCAAGTACGGCAACAGCGCCGCCGTGGGCCAGACCGCTAACGGCGACAAGTACGCGAGTGCGAACGGGAACACGTACAAGAACACTGGAAGCGGATGGAGCGGGAGCTCGAGCAATACCCAGAAGTACAACAGTTCTAGTTACTCGAACGCCCAGAAATCCAGCTCGTCAGGCTGGGGAGGGCAGGAAAAGAGCGGCGGATCTTCGGCCTTCAGCAGCGGAAGCGGAGGCTGGGGATCCAAGTCCGAGAGTGCTCGTGGTTCGGCAAGCAGGGGTGGCGGTGGTGGCTGGGGTGGTGGTGGTCGCAGGTGAACCGGTGCAGCCGCAATCCGGCTCGAGGTTGATGTGTTAACGGAGTATCTCACCGTTGATCTTTTTGGAGGATGTTATGTCTTTCGCAACCTACAGAATCGCTATTACGACCCGGATCACGCTGCTGGCGATGATGATTGTCCTCGTCGCCTGCAACAAATCCGATAAGCCTTCATTCAGCGTGTTTGCTTCACCTGACGACGCTGGCAACGGACTGCTGGCAGCGGCAAAGTCAGGGGATCAAAATGCGCTTCTGGCAATCTTCGGCCCGGAATCGAAAGATGTCATCTTCTCTGGCGATACCGTGCAGGATAAGGCTACCGTGGACGCATTTGTGGCAGCCTATGCGGTAATGCACCGCTGGCGGAAGATGCCCGACCAAACCCAAATCCTGCTGATCGGAGCAGATAATTTTGCCTTTCCGATCCCGCTGAAGAAGAATGCTGGCGGGCAGTGGTTTTTCGACACGGTTGCAGGAAAGGATGAGATTTTGTCGCGCCGCATCGGCCGGAATGAACTGGCAGTCATCGACGTGTGCGGAGCGCTGGCCGATGCTCAGGCCGAGTACTACAACCAGCGTCACGATGACGGAAGCACGCATCAATTCGCGCTGAAGTTCATCAGCGACACAGGCAAGCAGAACGGTCTGTACTGGGAATCGCCCGAAGGTCAGCCCAAAAGCCCGCTCGGGCCGCTGGCGGCATTCGCGACCGATGAAGGATACAGCGCAAAGCCGAACTCCCGCGCGCCTTTCCATGGCTACAACTTTCATATGCTCAAAAGCCAAGGCAGTCACGCGCCAGGCGGTGCGAAGGACTACGTGGTCGATGGGAAGATGGTCGGCGGATTCGCCTTCGTTGCCTATCCCGCGGAATACGGCAATTCGGGGGTGATGACATTCATCATCAACCAGGATGGGGTGTTGCTCCAAAAGGACATGGGGAAAACCACAACCGAAACAGCAACCGCAATGACCGCGTTCGATCCCGATAGCACTTGGAGCGTGGTAGAGGAATGAAGATTCGTTTTGCACGTGCCAGGAAAAGGTCTTCCCCCGGGGCAATTCCGTTGCAGTCACGGTAGAATCACGGCCTTTTCCGAACACCAACCGTCCCGCAGCTGATTTTTCTGGCAGTGGTTCCCGACGCCTATACCATATGATCCCTATTCTGGACTTTCCGCTCCTCGTTTTCGCCCTTTCTTTCATCGTGCTTTGGCTCTCGGCATTTGTCGGAGACTCCTTTTTCAAAAGGGTGCGACCGTTTGCAGTGGACCAGCGGGAAGACTTCGCAATCGTCCAACAGGCCACTCTGACACTACTTTCCCTCCTTATCGGATTCAGTTTTTCCATGGCCATTACCCGGTACGAACAGCGCAAGAGCTACGAAGAGGCCGAAGCTAACGCGATCGGTACCGAGTACATCCGCGCTGGTCTGCTGCCGGCCGCGGATGCGGCGGAAGTGCAGGGGTTGCTGAGCAATTATCTCGATCAGCGTGTGCTGTTCTATGTCACCCGCGATAGCCGATTGCTCCGGCAGATCGACAGCAACACTGCTCAACTGCAGAACAAGCTATGGTCTGCCGTCCAGGCTCGCGCCGGGGCCCAGCCGACACCGATCACAGCGCTGGCCGTCGCGGGCATGAACGATGTGTTGAACTCAGAGGGCTACACCCAAGCCGCTTGGTGGAACCGCATTCCATTTGAGGCGTGGCTCTTGTTGGCGGCGATCGCCATGGTTTCCAACCTGTTGTTCGGCTATGGCGCACTTCGGCCGAGCATCCTTTTTGTAATCTTGCCCCTGGCTGTGTCTCTCTCCCTTTTTCTGATAGCCGACATTGACAGCCCGCGCGGAGGCCTGATTCACGTGCAACCGCAAAATCTGACTGCGCTCACGCGCAGCCTGCATGCACATTAGTCAAGGGAGACTCGATGTTGGCAATTCTTTCGCCCCAACCCAATCAATCGAGACCCGTGCCTCTTATAGCAGGCGCTTTTGCGACCGGCTGAGCAGTCCGGAAGAACTGTCAGTACTTACAGGTCTCGGAAACCCTTGGGGCGGATATCTTGAGATGTCGGAAGTGAACTTCGACAGCAGCGGAGGAGGAACTGATGGTGCGCAGATTGAAAATTCGAGTTGTTGGAATGGCTTTGGCGATGGGATTCGTCCTGCTCGCCTGCGGCTTCGTGGCGGCACAGGATATCAAGACAAATTACATGCCGGGTACCGACTTCTCAAAATACAAGACCTACAAGTGGGTCAGCATCAGCAACACCGAACAAATAGACCCAATTGTGACTCAGCAGATCAAAGATGCAATTGACGGCCAGCTGACTTCCAAAGGGATGACCAAGACCGAAGATGAAAAGGCCGATCTTTACGTCGGCATCCAGACCTCCATCACTCACCAGCAGCAGTGGAATGCTTATGGCATGGGAGGTGGCTGGCGGTTTGGTGGCGGCATGGCAAGCGCCACGAGTTCCACGATTCAGATTGGCACGCTAGCCGTGGATTTCTATGACCCGGCGCAGAAACAACTTCTCTGGCGCGGTGTGGCAACCAAGACCTTGAACCCGAGCAAGAATGCACAGACCAATTTGAACCGCGTGAACCAGGCAGTGGCGAAGCTTCTTAAGAGCTTTCCGCCAAAGCAGTAGCGACACCTCGGAACTGGAATCCGCGGACCGTGGCGAAAGCCACTGAGATGTTCAACCATTGCCAGGTGAATGTTTTACCTTTAAGCGAATCGTCTTCGCACATGCATTAGTCAGGAGGCATCCGATTGTTGCGCCTAATCCGCAGCCTGGTTCACCCCTATCGGGGTACCCTCGTGATCGTTCTGATGGCCATGCTTGTCGAAACCGCGATGAGCGTGGCCGGGCCGTGGCCACTAAAGATCATTCTCGACAACGTGGTCGGCTCCCATAGGCTCCCTTCGTGGCTCGACGATCTCCTGCGGCCTATCTTGAGCGGCAACAGCAAAATGCAGATCGCGGTTGCGGCAGCGCTCGCGGTGGTGATCATAGCGGCGATAGGCGCGATCGCCTCTTACATCGCGAACTACTACACCACTAGCGTGGGCCAGTGGGTGGCAAATGACTTGCGCCTGCGGACTTACCACCACCTCCAGCAACTCTCGCTCAGCTATTACGACAGCCATCAAACCGGAACACTCTTGAGCACCATCACTTCCGACGTCCAGACGATCCAGGGCTTCGCCTCTTCCTCCACGCTCGGCATCGTTGTCGATCTGTTCACGATCGTGGCCATGCTGTTTATTATGTTCCGGCTCGATTGGGATTTCACGCTGATTGCCGTGGCCGTGACCCCATTCATGCTTCTCCTGGTGTCGCGATTCAAGAAAGCGGTTAAGAAGGCGACCCACGAAGTACGCAAGGAGCAAAGCAAGATCGTCGCGGTGGTGGACCAGGGACTCCAGTCGATGAGAGTCGTGAAGGCTTTCGGGAGGCAGGACTTGGCGGAACGGGAACTCGCTGACGTCAGCCAGGCGACCGTAGATGCATCGCTTAAAGCCCGGCGGGTGAAGGCGCTGCTGTCTCCGATTGTGGCGATTACCGTTTCACTCTGCACGGCAGTCGTGCTCTGGCGAGGCTCAGCGCTCATTATTGCCGGAGTCATGACCGCGGGCGCATTAACCGTGTTTCTTTCCTATTTGAACAAGTTCTTCAAGCCCGTGCAGGATCTGGCCACGATGACTAATGCCATTGCCCAAGCGGCGGTCGGCGTAGAACGCATCCGCGGAATTCTTGATGCCGACACTTCCATTCCCGAACGACCTGACGCGCGCGAACCGCAGACTCTGCTGGGCGAGATCGAATTCGATCATGTGGCTTTCGCCTACAGCGCCGACACTCCGGTGCTGACGGATGTTAGTTTCAAAATCAAAGCCGGACAGATGGTGGGAGTCGTTGGACCCACGGGCTGTGGCAAATCCACTGTCGTCAGTCTCATCCCGCGGTTTTACGACCCCACTGCCGGCGCGGTCAGAATCGACGGTGCGGATATCCGCGAATTTAAACATCTCGCGCTCCGGGACCAGATCGGCTATGTGCTTCAGGAGCCCGACCTCTTCGAGGGATCTGTATACGACAACATTGCCTACGGCAGGAAGGGAGCCACTCACGAACAAGTTTTGGAAGCCGCGAAACTAGCCAACGCGGACGAGTTCATCGCGAAGATGCCTGATGGCTACGACACCATGATCGGCGAGCGCGGAGAAACGCTGTCCGGCGGTCAGCGGCAGCGTATCGGGATTGCCCGCGCCATCATTCGCAACAATCCCATCCTCATCCTGGATGAGCCGACGGCTGCTCTCGATACCGAGTCGGAGAGTTTAGTGATGGAGGCTCTGGAGCGACTCATGAAGGGACGAACTGTACTCACGATCGCGCACCGGCTCAGCACTATTCGCGACGCCGATAAAATCATCGTCCTGAAGGGGGGCGTAGTCGCGGAAGAGGGTAGTCACGACGAGTTGCTGGCTCGCGGTGGCGTTTACGCTGAACTCTACCGAATACAGTTCAATGCAAACCCGGTGGCTCCCGCTGCGGCATAGCTGCAGCATAATTTGTCAAGGCCGGCGGCGCCTTCGGAAAAAGGCACCGGTCACGTTCGAAATGATCCCAAGGAGGATTTATGCCACGTTCCTTAATTGTTCTGCCCGACGATTCCGCACAGCCTATTCTCGATAGCATAAACGGTGCGAAAAAATCCCTGCGGGTCAAGATGTTTGTTTTCTCGGACCCATCACTCTTGAAGGCTGTAATTGGCGCCAGACAGCGCGGCTTGAAAGTACGGGTCATGCTGAATCCCGCCCGCCGCGACGGCGAATCGGAAAATAAGGAGTCTCGCAAGAAGCTTGAGGCCGGCGGCGTTGACGTCATCGACAGCAACCCCCAGTATGACGTGACCCACGAGAAGTCAATGGTGGTAGATGACACGACGGCGTTCGTAAAATCCCTGAATTGGGATACCAAGAACCTGACCGAAACCCGTGATTACGCCATTGTCACTTCGAATGCTCACGAGGTAGCCGAAATCATCGAATGCTTCGAAGCGGACTGGGAGCGTAAGAACTTCAAGGGAGACGAACATTCACATCTGATCTGGTGCTGCGGTAACGGTCGAGACCGCATCGCGCAGTTTATCGATGACGCAAAGGATTCCATCTTTCTGCAGAATGAGCGTTACCAGGACGCGGTGATCATCGAGCGGCTGGTGCGGGCTGCGCGCCGTGGGGTGAAGATCCACGTAATGGCCCGTCCCCCTCACAAGCTCAAGGAGGAAAAGCTCGTAGAAGCCGTTGGAGGGATGCGAATCATGGAAGACGTCGGCATCAAGATTCACAAGCTGAAACATCTGAAACTTCATGCCAAGATGCTCCTCGGTGACCATGTCCGCGCAATCGTCGGATCCATCAACCTGGCGCCCGGCAGTTTCGATAGTCGCAGAGAGCTGGCCATCGAGGTGCGAGACGAGGATGTGGTTGAGCGCCTGACAAAGACGGTTCACCATGACTGGGAGCACTCACATCCTCTCGATTTGACGGACGACGGGCTGCTTGCCGAGTTTGAGGAGCACAAGATGGAGGAAACAGAGGAATTGGCGCTTCACACTCACGCGAAGGATAAGTAAGGGATTGGGCCTTGGAACCAGGGTAGGCTCAGGAGGTACTGCTTGAGGCGTCCCAATGTGGACCGGTTTCCTCCAAACTGCATTTTCGACAGTTCATATTCGCCATCCTGTCGCCCATGATAAGAGAGGGAGATTGGTCAGTTTTGTCGCGTGTTTCGACCCAAAGCGAGGAACTGGTCTGCCTCTCGAAACTCAGGAACCGAGGTCATCCGTGAATCGCAAAGTTCTGTTCATCGCCATCGTTCTCGCGGCAGCTACCCTGCTCTTCGGTGCATCCAGCAAGCTGGTGATGAGCTGGAGGAACCCCAACTACTCTCCAGAGAAGAAGTTCCATCGAGTGCTGGCATTGGGTTTTAGCAACAACATGGAGGTTCGCGTCGATTTCGAGGACGCGTTGGCGACAGAGCTCGCAAGCAAAGGGTTGGAAGCGGTTCCGGGAAATAACATTCTGCTCCGCCCGCCGGGAACGACGCTTGACCTCAACTACTTAAGAGAGCAGATCCAGGCGAATCATATCGAAGCGGTGGTCGTCTCGCGCCTGATCAAGGTGGACGATACCGTCACCTACGTCCCGGGCACAGCGTACGGGGTACCCTTTCCTTACTACAACACTTTCTACGGCTACTACGGGGCCCTGTACCCGATCGTCTATTCGCCCGGCTACCTGCAGAAAGAAAGGAAGGTGCGGGTTGAAACCAATCTCTATTATGTCAATGGTGCACCGGATGGACAGCTGGTTTGGACCGGAATGACCGACACCTTCAACCCCTCCAACATAAACAAAGCAATTAAAGGATTGGTCAACCTCCTCGTGACAAGAATGCAGAAAGAGCAGGCATTTTAAGCGCAGCCCCGACTGCTGCAGCGGCGCCCTATTTTGGCCATCCCACCCAGGAATACTGCCAGGCAAACGAGACGTTGTTGAAGTCTCCCCCAAAATGGGTGTAGTCCCCGTGGCTATAGCTGATCTTCAGAGACTGTCGCTTACTCACGGGGACGGATAGGGTCCCTCCGATGCGGGAGTTGAGTTGCAGCGTCTTTGAATCCACCACACCATTTATGCTGGTCTGTCCGCCAAACCAGAAATTGCCGTCAAGCGATGCCCAAAGCCGAGGCTTTACATCGTAGCTGAGGTGCCCCTCGAACGAGCCGATTGGGTTTTGCCCCTGCGATCTGGTGCCGGGATACACCGCGTTGCGCGAATAGTAATCGTGGTTCGTGGTGTAAAGCCAGGCTCCTCCGTATGTATCGAGCACCCAGTCTCCCCAGCGCCGGGATAGACCCACTTCCGGCTTGAAGGCCCAGCGGTTTGCGCCATAGTTGACCAGTTTCGTCGGGTCATATTGTCCCGTTGGAGCTACCAACTTGATGCTGACCCCCACTAAAGTCTTCTGGCGCCATTTGCGAATTTCTGGCACGTCCATGGCTGGCCCGCCCTTCAGATTCACCGCCAAGCGGAAAATCGAGTCCAGCAGTCCCGAGCGGTAGATGGCAGTTTCGTTGCCAGCGACGTTCCCTTGAAAGTTGCCCACCCCGTAAGGAAGCGACGCGACGATATTGGCCGAGCGTCCGAAAAAGCTCAGGGAATGATAGACGCTGAAGGTCGGCACGCTGACCGTGCCCGAGGCATCAGTGATGGGCGCCGAGCCATCCAACAGGATGTCGCCATTATAGAAAGAGTAGGTAAAAGTAACCGCGTTCGAATGAACCGGCGTGATGACATACGCTCGCGGAGCGAGGTCCTGCGCCCAAACTGCAGATAGCGAACATCCCGTGATTGCAGCTGACAACAGTAAGCTGAACAAAAATCGCATGTCAGGTTCCGAAGCTGCCTCCACAAGGAGCATCGCCCGCGTCAGGCAATGCGCGAGCTTCATGCTAGGCGAGTGCGGCTGGCGTGCGAACTGTCAACACTAACAGTTGTAGTAAGGCGAACCCGACGGCAACATAAGCCTGGTATCGACAATCTGACCTTGTCCGATTACGGATCGCGAAGCAACGTGACCGCAGGGTCACAGGGTTCTAAGGGCCGGAGAAGTGAAAATAAATCGGCGAGTTTGTTATCGCACACGGGTCCCTGGGATCCTGATCGCGACGAAAGCGTACTTGATACGTTAAAACGCGAAATCAGCGACGGTGCGTCCGGGTACAGACTGCTCTGCGTCCTTTGTCTTACCGTAGTTCTATCTGACGCGAAGGCTGCTCCCGCTCCCCGACCCACACGACAGCAAACCGAAGTGCTTTTTCTTTCTTCTGCAGATCCAGACTTGCCCGACGTTGCAGCCATGGTCGAGCAGACCGAGACCCGCATTGTTGACGGCTCCAACAAGCCTATTCACTTCAGCTTTGAATATCTCGAGTCTTCGTCTTCTTTCGAGGACCCATCGCGGAACCGGGCAACGGCTTCGTACCTCCTCCAGAAGTACAGCGGACAGACCTTCGACCTGGTGATTGCGATCGACGAAGACACCGTCGAGTTTGCGGAGAGGATTCGGGCGAAGTTGTTCCCCGATGCGGCGCTCCTGTTTTTTGTAACTGATCCTCAAAACCCTTCGAGCTGGCTCAACCAAGAACCGGGTAGAACCGGCGTCATGCGGAAGTTGAATTACCTGTCTACGCTGCAGTTGGCTTTACGGCAAAACCCCGGCACTTCCCACGTGACCGTCATTTCGGGCTCCTCGGACTCTGAGAAACGCGCGGCGCAGACGGCTCACAACCAGTTTCGCGGGTATGAGTCGAATCTGGAATTTCAATACTTGACGGATCTACAGTTCTCAGACTTGGGGCCTCGGCTGGCGAACTTGCCTCCCGACAGTATCATCCTGTTCCTCGATTTCGTAACTGACTCTCGTGGTGAGCAATTTATCCCCTCCCGCATTCTGCCAGCTCTTGGCAAGACGGCAAACAGGCCAATCTACGGAACGTTCTCCTCGGTCGTGGGCGCCGGAGTGGTGGGAGGAAGCGTAGCGGATCTGGGCGAGGTCGGGCGGGTCCTGGGGAGCGATGCAGTTCGCATCTTGAAGGGTGAGAAGCCAGAGACAATCCCGGTTACTACCGGCGATTTCCAGCACTATGTAATCGACTGGCGTCAACTACACCGCTGGGGAATCTCAGAAAGTGAACTTCCCGAGGAAGGCGAAGTTCGCTACTGGCAATACTCCCCATGGGAGCTCTACCGATGGAAAATCCTGGGGCTTGCCGCACTTCTGCTGATCGAGACACTGCTGATTGTTTTGCTGCTTCGCAATATCGCCAAGCGCAAACGTGCTCAAGAAACCCTGCGTCGAAAAGAGGAAGACCTCGCGGAAGCGCAACAACTCGCCCGTGTGGGTAACTGGCTTTATGATCCACGGAACAAGTCTCTTACCTGGTCCGAGGAGCTTTATCGCATCCACGGACTTGATCCCAGCTTGCCCCCGCCATCCTACGACGAACTCGCGCAGCTCTTCACTCCCGGGAGCTGGGAGCAAATACGTGCCACGATTGAGGGGGCCTTGCAATCGGATTCAATTCAGGAACTCGAACTTGAATTAGTACGTGCAGATGGCAGCCACAGGTGGGTCACTGCTCGTGGTATGGCAGTGCGAGATAACAGCGGCCGCGTGAATCACCTGCGCGGCACAGCACAGGACATCACCGAGCGCAGGCAAGCCGAGGAGGCTCGGTCCCGGCTCGCTTCCATTGTGGAATCTTCGGACGATGCGATCATTTCCAAAGACCTGAACGGCATGATCGTGAGTTGGAACCGGGGGGCAGAGCATATTTTTGGATTCAGTGAAGCGGAGGTGGTGGGCCAGCCCATTGCCATTCTTATTCCGCCAGAGCTTCTGGAGGAAGAGCAGACGATGCTGCAAAAGGCGAGAGCAGGAGAAAAAGTCGAACACTACGAAACGGTGAGAGTGACGAAGGAGGGGAAGAATATCCATGTTTCGTTGACGGTCTCTCCCCTGAGAGATGCGACGGGCAGGATCGTAGGCGCTTCCAAGATTGCACGTGATATCACCGAACGGAAACGAGCGGAAGAGGAACTCAGGAAGTCCGAGAAGCGCTTCCGCCTGATGGCGGACTCGGCGCCAATGCTGATCTGGATGTCCGGTCCGGATGCGCTCGATACCGACTTCAACAAGGAGTGGCTGAAATTCACCGGACGAACCATGCAACAAGAGTTGGGGGAAGGATGGACACACAATGTACATCCCGATGATTTGCCTCGACACCTGGAGACTTACGCTCACGCTCTTGAAAAGAAGGAGCAATTTACCAGCGAGTACCGCATGCGGCGGTACGATGGCCAGTACCGCTGGATGGTTAATCAGGGTGTGCCTCGTTTCCTGGACGACGGTACCTTTGCCGGATACGTGGGCTACTGCCTTGACATCAGCGATCAGAAGGCAGCAAAGGCCTCCCTAACCGAGCTCAGCGGACGGCTCATCGAAGCGGAAGAGGTGGAACGTGCGCGCGTTGCGCGCGAGCTCCACGACGACATCAATCAGAGGCTGGCGCTGCTGGCAAACAGAATTCAGGAGTGTGACCAATCCACGTCCGCGAAGACCGATTTGTCGCAGAAGAAGGAACTGGGCGAGATTTGGCGGCTGACCAATGAAATCGCAACTGATATCCAGCACATGTCTCATCAGTTGCATCCGTCCAAGCTGCACTACCTAGGGCTTGCAGCAACCGTTCGTGATCTCTGCCACGAGTTTTCCCGGCAGCACAAGATTGAGGTCGAATGTGCCGTGCAGGACCTGCCCCAGGATCTCGAGGAGAACGTCTCTCTCAGTTTGTTCCGGGTCGTGCAGGAATCGCTGCGCAATGCGGTCAAACACAGCCAAGCCCATAACGTGAAAGTGAGATTGACTTGCCAATCGGGCGTGGTTCAGTTGCGTGTTTCCGACGATGGAATCGGATTCAATCCGGAGGACATACGCAGTACCCACGGTCTAGGACTGATCAGCATGCGGGAGCGTCTGCGGTCCGTGGGCGGCGAGTTCTCGATCTGGTCGAAGCCATTCCTTGGTACCAAGGTGGAAGGACGTGTTCCGGCTGTCTCAAGAATTGCTCAGAAGACGGGGGAAAGCGGAGCCGCGTAATTCCCCAAGCCGAGCCAAGTTCGAAAACCGTCAGTTTTGACAGTAGCTGACACAATTCAGGTCCCATAGGATAACTGCGAATGTTGGTCTGTGGAGTTGTGGCCTCAGCGCCGGGGACAACGAAAGTTTCCCGATCATAACTCCGAAGCGCGACCCTTTAAGGAGGCTTGTGCGAAGAACAACCATAATCCTCGCCGACGATAATTGCGCCGTACTTGCTCACGTCAGGCAGATGCTCGAAGAAGAGAAAGAATACAAGGTCATCGCTGCAGTGTCCGATGGGGCAACCGTAGTTCGCGAGTGCCTCCGGCTTAGATCCGATGTCATCATCCTCGACATCTCCATGGGGGACCTGAGCGGGATCGATGTCGCGCGGAAACTGCGAGATGCGGGATGTAATTCCAGGATCGTCTTTCTCACCGTGCACGAAGACTCTGATTATATGAACGCCGCGATGGGTGCAGGTGGCTCCGCCTACGTTGTGAAATCACGCTTGAGCCTGGATCTATTCTCCGCTATCAATGCAGTGCTTTCCAACAAGCTCTTTGTCTCGCCAACCTTGTTATATGCATTCGGCGAAAATGGGAACGGTTCGGTGTAAATCAGAATGTGGTGGTTACGCAAACTCGACCATCTGCTGCTGATCTTCGTCATGCTGATGCTCGCCCTCCAGGTCGCCGGCCGTATGCACCGGGCATGGGAGTAAGCGGGATCGATATTGTCCGGCAGTTGCGAGATGCCGTGCGCCAAGATCGTTGCTCGCCGCACACGAATGCCGATTGTGTGACCGTCTTGTTGCATACATTCCCGGCGAGCGGAACCCGCATCGTATAGAGAAGGCTGGATCTAGCTCACGCCTTGTGAAGTTAGGCACTTTCTGGTCCCCAGTCAGCCCTCATAGTTCTATGACTGTCAGTAATGACAGTTACGCCATTGGCTCCTTCCCTAATATTGTCGACAAGTGAAAGATGTGCTGCCCAGCTCGCGGAGGTTTGCAGAGTAGTCGGACGCTCAAGTGGGTTCGTGTCGATTGAATCAGGACGGCGATGGGCACGCCAGGGTAAAGCGGCATGAGTTGGCTAAGCAGACTCGAGCGTTTACTGCTGATCGTCGGCGTGCTGATGCTCGCCCTTTATGTTGCAGCCCGCATTCACGGTACGGTTCTGTCTGACGCGGAATTGCAGCGATTCAAGATGCAACTGGCGTCGACGGAAGGACCTCATTGGGTGGCGCTGGCGGGCGCGTCTCCGGACTTCAGTTTGTGGTCGGAGCGACGCATCCAGGAGTACCAGGAGAGTCTGGCAGCACGTTTCGCCCCAGCCATCGCCATCCTCCGCATACCTAAGATTCACGTCGAAGTTCCCGTTCTGGATGGCACCGACGAACTGAGCCTGAACCGAGGAGTCGGTCATGTGGCAGGTACAGCCAATCCCGGAGAGCGCGGCAATGTGGCAATTGCGGGACATCGGGACGGGTTCTTCCGCGGATTAAAGGATGTCGCCCTGGGCGACACCATTGAGATGGATCTACCGGGGCGGACGGAAACCTATGTCATCGACCGCATCAGCATTGTCGATCGCAACGATGTCTCGGTGCTGGAGCCAACTCCGCGTGCCTCGCTGACGCTGGTGACCTGTTATCCGTTCTATTTCGTTGGCAGTGCCCCGAAACGCTACATCGTTCAGGCATCGATCGCCAATGCTGCTGAGGCGAAGACACATGCCAGTGGGGAGTCGCAGACCAATTAGGAAGTTTTGACCAGCAAGCAGGCAAAAGAGGAACCGCTTCGGCCTGACAAAGCCCAAGCATCTAGATCGTGATTTTGAAAACCAACAAGGAGAAAACGCTATGAACTCAAAACAAGGTTGGACACGTGCATGGCTAGTGTTCTTGGTAGGGGCTGTGTGCATGGCATTTACCCTGAGCACGAGCGCTCAGGTACAGACAGACAAGACTACAACCGCCGGCAAAGCCACGGTTGTCACCGAGGTCGCGCGCGGCGAAATTGTTTACGTCTCAGGCAACAACGTCGTGGTCAAGATGGAGGATGGCTCCCTTCGCCATTTTGACAACGTACCCGATAGCGCCAGAGTTACGGTTGACGGGAAGGAACTTGGCGTTCACGATTTGCAAGTTGGCATGAGGGTCCAGAAAACGATCACCACCACCACCACTCCCAAGACGATTAAGACGGTGCAGAGTGTTACGGGAACTGTGTGGAACGTGAACCCGCCGCTATCTGTCATTCTTACCTTGGCAGACGGAAAGAATCAGCAGTTTAAGATCCCCAAGGGCCAGAAGTTCGACGTTAACGGCCAGGCGACAGATGCGTGGGGCCTGAGAAAGGGAATGACGATTTCTGCAACCAAGATCGTTGAGGTACCGGTGACGGTGATTGCCGAACAAGCGAAGCTAACCGGCGAGATGCCGCCGGCTCCGCCGCCTCCACCACCTGATCAACCGATGCTGATCGTTGAGGAAGAGGTGGTCGTTCCCGTACAAGTGGCTCAAGCACCGGCACCGGCAGAACTGCCGAAGACCGGAAGCGAGCTGCCCCTGATTGGACTGCTGGGTCTTCTTTCACTGGCTTCTTCGCTCGGGTTGCGAACGGCTCGGAAGAGTCGCTAGCATCTCGGACAGGAAACGCTGAGCACGAGGTAGCTGGGATGTCTGAAGAAGAGGACTTGTCCAAGACAATCTCCCCTCGCATCGCAAGCGTGTTCGTCGTGCCAAACTCCCCGGAGTTGCCGGCTTAACCGTTGGCAACTCCCCTTTTTTCCTGGAATCGGATCCGTCCACCATGACTGGCATTTTTGCCAGTAGCCTGCGCAACCTCAAGCAGTAGAGTGGGGGCGACCCTTTGAATGCACCGATGGGAAACGGCCCACCGCGTTTGGGCGAGGCTGAAAAGGCGCGTCAGCTCGCGAGAGGTTGTGGCTGGCGCTCGACCAAAGAGGAGAAATGACATGAAGTTTCTGTCCATGGTTCTACTGATTGCATGTTGGGTTCCGGGCGCCGCGGCACAGGCTCCGCTGGCCGGATGGTCCCCCGCAAAGAGCATCGGCATGTTCGCTTATCCTCGCAACCAACAGAACGCCGACCAGCAGATTAAGGACGAAAGCGATTGCTATGGTTCCGCCCGGCAAAATACGGGTATCAACCCACAAACTCCGCCGCCAACAGGACCGACTGCACAGCAACAGCAGGCAGCCCAACAAGAGGCAGCGCAACAAGCCAAGCAAGACGTAAGCAAAGGTGGAACGATCAAGGGTGCCGCGGGAGGCGCTGCGGGAGGTGCCGCGATCGGTGCGATCGCGGGCGATGCGGGCAAAGGGGCAGCCATTGGCGCCACCGTGGGCGCAGTAGCCGGCAGACGCAAGCAGAGGATGAAAGAAAAGCAAGCCGAGCAGCAGGCGGTTCAGCAGACAGCCCAGGGCGAACAACAGGCTCAGGCGCAGGCAATGGCGCAGTACCAAGCCGGCATCGATACGTTCAAACGGGCGTTTTCAGCTTGTATGGATGCCCGTGGGTATTCCGTTCAGTAGCGACGACCTCATGATTAGGTCTGACCACGGCCGATGTCACGCCTGCGCCGATTAGAGGCGCGATTATGGGGCGCTCATTTGTGCTTGGCAGTTGAACACGGAAAGTGCTTCAAGGTCACCGCTTTTGAAATGGAACGGGCATGAACTTAATTTCAAGACCGACAGGAGAGATACGTATGCGAACATTAGTGGCAATCTGTGCGTCACTGGCCCTTCTGGCCACGGCCGTCTCCGCGCAGACGACGCAAGTCGCTGCCAAGCCCCTCACCGACACCGACATCCAACTGCTGCGCTCGGACCTCCAGGCGGACAAGAACCAGGTCATTGCAGACACCATGCAATTCACAGACGCCGAATCCAAAGCCTTCTGGCCCGTCTATCGCGACTATGCCCGCGACCAACAGGTGATCGGTGACGACCGCGTGCAACTGATCAAGGATTACGCGAAGAACTACGACACCATGGACGACGCGAAGGCGAGGGACATGGTGCAGCGCATGATTAACATCGAGGACAGAACCTTGAACTTGCGGGAGGACTACTGGCCGAAGTTCATGCAAGCTTTGGGAGCGAAACGAGCCGCTAAATTTTACCAGGTGGATGCCCGGATTGCCCTGATAATCAATGTCCAACTGACGGCTGAAATCCCCCTGATCCCCTAGCCGAGAGTACGCAAATCGCGGGGGGCACTTAACCACAACTTCAAGAACTCGGTGTGCTTTGCACGAGGGCATATTTTCGTGCTCGCCACGGAAACGGGGGGATGCGATGAAAGACAAGCTATCAAGTGCAGTGTTGGTGGTGGCCCTTCTGGCAATGTCGGGGCTGTGTCTGTCGCAGGCTGCGCAACAGAACGGAGCGCTGATTGTAAGTGGTCAACCGGGACAAACGCCAGTTCTCCAGATAAACGGCAAGTCCTATGTGGATATCGAAGCGCTGGCACGACTCACCAACGGCTCCCTCAGCTTCAAAGGGAATCAAGTGACGCTGACGCTGCCTGCTTCCGGTGGCGGCACGCCCACCCCAGCTCCGCCCGCAAGCCCGGCCGCCAGTCCCGGATTCTCCAAGGATTTCATGAGGGCAGGCATCGAATTGGGATCCTCGATCAGAGAATGGCGAACTGCGCTTTCCAGCGCAGTCCAAAATGGATACCCGGTTACGCCTGACTTCGTCGCCGCTTACCGCGGCCAGGCTGCGACGAACCTCAGACTGGCCTCGGTAGCGGCGACTACCGATTCCGATCGAAATGCTTTTCAATTGGTCAGCAACTTGTTCGACAATATGCAGAAGTTGAGCAATAAGATTCTGGCGGCGCGCAAAGACATGAGTTACATGACGGGGGATGCGCTCAGGGATGATCCTCTGAACCAGCAAATCCTGAGCTGCGCGCGCTCGCTGGCATCCATGGCCGCCAGCGGCCAGTTTCAGGATGACGGGTCTTGTCATTGATGTTGTGAATCCTGAACCGCCGGGTGGGCTTTTCACCAGATGTCCTCCGCGCAGACTGCCAGTTTTGCCAGTTACCGCAGCCCCACGGCGACTCTAGACTGCACTCATCTGTGTAGGTGCGGCTGAATGGGTCTTGCAACCGAAATGGGGGGTTGACCGGCCAATAGCAATCAAACCATTCCCACAGAGAGCGAGGAGAACTGCGATGAGAATCTTACGCATGCACAACGTTATGGCGGCGGTACTGTTTTGCGTGTTTGCGGTGGCGGCAAATGGCGCCGACGACAAGATAGAGGAGAAGCAGAACGAGATCCGAGAGATGGCCCAGGACACTCTTCAGCGTCTCTACAAGGCAGAACCCAGGACCAAAGCAGTAATCAAATCTGCGGCTGGGTATGCGGTCTTCAGCAACCTGGGAATAAAGATCCTCGTGGCCGGATCGGGCAATGGACGAGGCATCGCCGTCGACAATCGCACCAAGAATGAGACCTTCATGAAGATGCTCGAGGTCCAAGCCGGACTTGGAATGGGCGTGAAGAAATTCCGTGTGGTTTTCGTTTTTGATAACCAAAAGGTGCTCAACAACTTCGTCAATTCCGGCTGGCAATTCGGTGGACAAGCGACGGCCGCAGCCAAAGTCGGGGATGTGGGCGGAGCGATGGCTGGAGCGGCATCCGTCTCGGACGGGGTCTGGATGTACCAACTTACGGACAAGGGCCTGGCCGTGGAGATCACAGCAAAGAGCACGAAGTACTACAAAGATGACGATCTGAACTGAAGCGCGGGCGTATGGTGCGATCAAATGTCACCGGCTTAAGGTCACAGGAATTATCCCCGTCATCCCTCACAAGGTGTGGGATGGATAACCAGAAAGCGAGCTACGAAATGCACATGGCTGGCCGTCGCATTGGTTCCGCCTGCTGGACCGCTCTTCTCGTCGCGGCTCTGACATGTTTTACCGCTGGTCAACAACCCTCCGACATCCGGAGCCTGGTCTCGAGCGGGAACCTGGAAGGCATGCGCTGGCCGAACTTCACCGACTATCGTGCCTGGCTCCAGAAGTTCTACGAGCCGACAGGATATGCTCCCGCCTGGGTCCAGGGGACGCAGCCGGTATCGCAGGCTCACATGCTGATCGAGCTTTTCAGAGATGCGGGAAAGAAAGGGCTCAACCCGGAAGATTACGACGCATCACGCTGGGAGGAGAGGATCCAAGCGCTGCAAGGCTCTTTGAGTGCCCCGGCGGTAGCGCGTTTTGACGTGGCGCTCACCGTGTGCGCCATGCGCTATGTGTCCGATTTGCGCATCGGGCGGATCAATCCCCAACATTTCAAGCTCGGACTGAGCGTAGAGCAGAAAAAGTACGACTTGGCCCAGTTTCTGCGCGACCAGATTATGAGTTCTTCCAACCTGCAAACAGTAGTGGAGGGGGTGGAACCTCCGTTTGCAGGCTATCGCCGGACCGAGCAGGCGCTTGCGCGCTACATCGAACTGGCACGGACCGACGACGTGGAGAAGCTTCCTGAGGTTACGAAGCCCATCGACCCGGGGCAGTCCTACGCGGGCGTGCCGCGTCTGGCCCGCTACTTGCGACTTGTGGGCGACCTGCCGGCGGATGCCGCTTTGACCGGAGATTCTCAAGCCTACGGCGGGCCGCTGGTGGATGCGGTCAAACGCTTCCAGCGCCGCCATGGCCTCGATGACGATGGTCGCCTCGGCCCCGCTACCATCAAACAATTGAATGTGCCCCTGCAGGAGCGCGTACGCCAATTACAGCTCACTTTGGAGCGCTGGCGCTGGTTACCGGCTGAATTTTCCGCGCCGCCGATTATTGTAAATATTCCCGATTTTCGGTTGCGCGCCCTCGATGAAAACAACAACGTCGTGATGGATATGCGCGTGGTAGTCGGCAAAGCGATGCGCACGCAAACGCCTGTCTTCACGCGCGATATGACCTACGTCGTCCTGCGTCCGTACTGGAACGTGCCTCCCAGCATTCTCCGCAGCGAGATTGTTCCCGCCATCCAGCGTGATCGCGGGTACATTGCTCGCAAAAACTACGAGGTCACTACCCATGACGGTAGGGTTGTTACCTCAGGAGAAGTTTCCGATGACGTGTTGGCTCAACTGCGAGCAGGAAAGCTCGCGGTGCGGCAGAAGCCCGGCCCTGCCAATGCGCTGGGTCTGGTCAAGCTGATTTTCCCGAACGAGCACAACGTTTATCTTCACAGCACGCCTTCTCAGGATCTGTTCTCGCGATCCCGCCGTGATTTCAGCCACGGCTGCATTCGCGTCGAAAAGCCGGCCGAGCTTGCCGCATGGGCACTGCGCAATAATCCCGGATGGACGCTGGAGCGAGTGCAGCAAGGAATGCAGAGCGGCAAAAACGACGTCACCGTGAACCTGGTGAAGCGAGTTCCCGTCTTCATCGTTTACGGAACGGCGCTCGCCTACGAAAACGGCGATGTTCACTTCAGCGACGACATTTACGGACACGACGCCAGTCTGGCGGCCGCGCTGGCCAAGGGTTATCCGTACCCGTAATCGGGCGCCCGACTACCAGCGCCGGACTCGGCCTACATCGACGTGCACGAAATTCGAAGCTGCGTAGTAGCCCACACCGCCACGATGCAGCGCCAAAGCAGCGTCCCTCAGTTGTGCGGTCGGGACCCCGGGCATCCGTATGTCAATGGCCATCGCCTGCATGTGGAGGCTTTGACGGGCCACGCCGTGTCCATGAGTGCGGAGGAATTCGTTGCTCCAGGGCGTGCGGTACCCGCAGATGACATCAATCTCAAGATCGGGGTTCCCGAGCGCAGTAGTTAAGTCATGCAGAAGGTCGAACACCCGTGGATCATACTCGTGAATTTCACCAGTACGGTGGTCCCGCAGAAAACGGTTCAGGCGGGCCAGCGATTCCTGATCGTAGCCTTCGGTATCGCGGTAGACGACGTTCAACCGCTCTCCAGTATGTGTGTGGAAAAAATGCAGGCGGTAGGGACTGCCGGAAATCGTCAACAGGTTTGGCTCGGCGGCCGTAGTCGGGACCACCTCGCAGGCAAACGTCAGCGTCAACAACAGAAAAAAACTGCACAGACTTCTTGGCGGCCAAGGCAAAGCAAAAGGCTCCCGAAAAATGGATTGGCCACCATCGGCAGCCCATGTTCCATTATACCGGCTGCTGCAGCGCCCTATCGTCTGCGCCTCGTGTGCCCGCCGATTCACTTTCTTAATAAACCGTCTTTGCTTGCTGCGATGCGTCGAACACCACCTGATCATGCCACCAGAGCCGTTCAAAGAAGGTACGCGCCAGGTCGAAGTCCGCTCTTCGGTGCGGGGATGATTGCGTTCTTTCCACGATATCGCCGATGCTGCGGTCCTCACCAATAGCGTCGAACAACCGCTTTTCCTCTGGCCCTATCGCCAGGAACAGATCCCTGTAGGTGTGAGTCTGGTTGATCAGAACAGCCGCAGCTCCAGGAGGCAACCGATCTTGAACCGAGATCGTGTCCAACATTCGAATGGGCACATAGTGAGGCCAAGCGTCACCGGCAAAACTGACCTGCTGCGGGCGGCCGGCGCTATCGTTTCGGTAAGCAACCACGCTGTGGCGAGCCATCGTGCCCCGAAACAGTTCGATAGCAGCATACTGCTCTGGCAGGGAAAGCCGTGCCATCCGGCGAGCCTGAGGAATCTTTGCCATGACACCGCAGTGTGGGGAATAAGGTGCTTGTCGCATCCACCGGCCGAGTATCAGCCCTGCCTTCTTGATAAAGTCGAACAATTGCGGGACTGAATAGGCGCGGTCCTGAGGGTGCAGTAGCGCATCTGCAAGCGCCGCTTCATTTCGGAAGTCCGGCGCCTGTTTCAGCAGGGTTTCCAGCGGATGCCCGGGAGGCAACGCGCTGAGCGCACCGATGAGATCACGAATTTCCGTATCGGTGGCATGGATGCCAATCCGTCTGCAGAACTCCTGCAGCATATAGACGCCAGCCCGTCCATAAGGGGCGTACACCATGAGATGCATCGCTCCTTCCGGTTTGAGCACGCCGCGCAAAGCACTCAGTCCTGCATCAGGGTCGGCGAGATGATGGAGAACCCCGGTGCACACGATCTGGTCGAAATTCATCCCCAAGTCGTTTACGCGCTCGATGGGAAGCTGACGAACTTGAAGATTTTTCAGGTTGTATTTTCGCTTGAGCTCCTCGGTGTTGAGCACGCTGATTGCGCTGCAGTCGATGCCGGTAACTTGGGCCGCGGGCCAACGCACCGCATGCTTGGCTGCCTGCGATGTCCCGCAACCGGCAATGAGGATGGATTGGTCTTCCCTATAAGATCGATTGGGCCAAAAAAGATGATAGTCCGCGCGGCGTCTCTGCTTGTCTTGCCAGATCCGTTGATATTTTTCCAGGTTATCGACCGGTGGAGGATACGGATATCGGTCGTAGAAGTCCCGGACCTCGTCGGCTACATCAAATGATGACGAGAATTGTTCTGCTCCCTGGCTCATAGCAAATACCGCATTTCACTTTTCGTCATCGTCGGTCGCCGCATGGCGTGCAATGCAGCGGAACCCGATGTGATTCATGCTGGTGTCAACCATCTGCGGCTGCCGCGCCGCTGGACGATAACGCAAGCAGTAGTTAGGCGCGCACAAGTGCGAGCCGCCTTTGACAACCTTGCGCGGAATCCGGAACTGCGCCTGCCCGGCATCGTAACTCTTGTCGGGTGAGATAATGCGCGGGTTGTCTGCCGGGCCGCAGCAGGCCTTGACCACTTCGTCGGCGTGGCGCTGGACAAACCAATCACACGTCCACTCCCATACGTTGCCCGCCATGTCGTATAAACCGTAACCGTTCGGCGGGAAGGCTCCGACCGGAGAGGTCCCTTGGTAACCATCGAGGAGCAGGTTTTGCCAGGGAAACTCTCCCTGCCAACTGTTGGCCATCGCCTTGCCACCGGGAGAAGGCTCATCGCCCCAGGTAAACTTCTTTCCGTCAAGCCCGCCGCGAGCGGCAAACTCCCACTCCGCTTCGGTCGGCAGTTCCTTCCCTGCCCAGCGTGCGTAAGCTTCAGCATCTTCATAGGCAACATGCACCACGGGGTAGTTTGCCAGGCTTTCCAGCGAGGATGCCGGCCCCAGCGGATGACGCCAGTTCGTTCCCGGCACCCAGGCCCACCAGTTGAAGTAATCGCGCAAATCAGCCGGGCCGTCGGTTTTGTGAAAGACCATGGAGCCGGGCACCAGATTCTCGGCAGGGGCGCCCGGGAAGTCCGCAGGATTGAGTGGACGCTCGGCGAGCGTCTTATAGCCAGTCGCCTCTACGAAACGCGCGAACTGTTCGTTCGTGACCTCGTAGCAATCTATCCAGAAGCCATCCACGCTAACTTCGTGAACTGGACGCTCTTCGGGATAGAAGTCTTCGGAACCCATGCGGAATGTCCCGCCGGGTATCCACGCCATACCGGGATGCAGTGGACTGTCCGGTGTGTCGTTTGTTCGGCTAAGATCATTTGTTATTGGCGATTTCATCTTTAACTTCTGTCGCGTCTCTTCCCAGCTCGTCCTTGCCCTGGCGACATTCCCGATCACGACGATGGCGACTTAGAGCCGCAAACCGCAAAGTAAACGATTGTATAGACAACGACCGTTGCGTCCATCCCGGCGCCGGCCCACAAACCCCGCGCATAGGGGCGGCTTATGTTCGTCACCACCGGATACACAATAAAGGCTTTCTCCAAAGCGCTATAAATGAGAATTGGCGTCCGCCAGTCTGACCGAAAGGCCGCGGCGATCATGAAGATACCCATCAGCCCCACCGTCATTCCCCAGTGCTGCACAATGATGGTGTAGTCCGGGACGAACGGGATTCGTTCGATCTTCTCCACCGTCCAACGCGGCCAAAAGGCATTGAGAGCGGCCAATGTCGTTCCCAACCCGGTAAGAATAAAAAACGGCCGAAAAGTGAGATCGAAAAAGCGCTTCATAACTCAGTCGCCGCCGGCGGACCAAGAGCTGCGATAGCTTTTTCCGCGGGAAAATCTGTATATCAGTCTGACCAGCGTTTACTTTACTTGTTTGCAGCCTTCATGGTTTTTGCCCTTGGCGCAGGCAGTGTCACCGGGGCCTTTGGCTACGCCCATTCCATTCTTGGTCTTGGCTTCGCCGCCGTTGCTGGTCTTCGTAGTTGCCACCCCGTTCTGATTCTTGCTGGAGACGGCGGCATTGCCCGTATTTGTGTTGACCGCAGCCTTGGTGCCATTGGCACCCTGGGCCACGCCCACGCCGTTCTTGCTCTTGGCTTCGCCACCGTTGCTGGTTTGAGTGGTTGTTACCCCGTTCGAATTCTTGTGCGCGACAGCTGCGTTGCCCGTATTCGGGTTGACCGCCGCGGCAGTGTTGCCATTCTTGCAAACAGTCTCGCCGCGCAGGTTCTTGACGCAATCTTGCGCGAATAATCCTGTGGCCAACAACATACCCGCCATCATCAATAAAGCTTTCATTTGCGTCTCCGGTGTTACGGTTGACTTCGACTAAACGCGGGCGGGCCGGGCGAGAAGTGCAAACTCCGCACGGGACGCCCCAATGGAGCCGCACTCCCGCGCCTGCAACCCCCAGGTCGTTTGCGGCGAATGAGTGAGCGACCCTGCGCCGTGCACGGCCGCGCCCTCATTCATTAATTATCGTGCACCAATTATTGTGCAACGGCTTTGGCGGCATCTTTTATGCCAACCGCCGTCTTCTCACCGCCCTTTTCCGTGTACTTAACCGTAACCTGAGCGCCCTTCTTAGTGGCCAGGTATGTGTCCGCGCTAGCCTTTTCGACGCCTTTGCCGGTGTCTGTTGCAGCCTCCACGGTTGTCTTGTCCGTGTACTTGATGGTGTGCTCCGTACCGTCCGCGGCCTTGACCACGACTGTCTTGGTGGTTTTGTCCACTGACTTCACAACGCCGGACACCACATGAACTAAGTCTTCCGCAACCGCACTCTGCCAGGCAATGCCTGCCGCCAGAACGAACAGTCCGGTTAGCACAACCAGCCGCCTCGATCCCAAGAACATAGCGATTCTCCTTTGCGATTTGTAATCGCCCGCTACAGTCTACTCGAGCACGGCTGAGAATGAGGCTTTCGAAAACTTCCCCGGCGGACTGGTGATCCGCCGGGGAAGCTGTTTATCAACCTCTTCGAAACGGAAATCTTTCGACCTCCCTTCGGACAGGGCTTTAACTCGCTTTGCCGACCAAAACGCCGTGCTCTGCAGCCGGCGCCTTGATTGCCGCTTCTCTTGCTGCTGCTGCCTTGGCAGCCGCAGCGTGATCCAATTGCTGCATCACGCCGTCGAGGTTGAATGACGCCGCCTTCTGGCGTGGCGGGTAATTGATGTAGTTCTGGATCTGAGCCGCCACGACCGCCTGACATTCGTAGAGCTGGGGGACGTGATCGACCATCCAGTCAAAGTAGGTGTTGGAGTTGAAATCGGCGCGCTCGAACGGATCGCGACGCAGACTAAAGATATGAGGAAGCCGCAGCTTCGTCATGGGTTCGGCCCAGACCTGCATTTGGAATGAACGCTGTTCTTCAAATACCAACTTCCAGTCACCTACCCGGACAGCCATGACGCCGCCATCATCGCTGACGTAGAAGAAGTTGGTTCTAGGGCTCTCCTTCACCTCGCCTGTCAGATAGGGCAGCACGTTGATCCCGTCGATGTGTACCTTAAACGTCTTGTCCCCGACTTTATAGCCGGTCAAGAGCTTCTTGCTTGCGTCCGGATCACCCGCCGCTGCCAGCAAAGTCGGCAGCATGTCCTGGTGGGAAACGATACCGTTCAGCACCGAACCCGCCTTGATCTTGCCGGGCCAACGGATGAACGACGGAACGCGCCAGGCGCCCTCCCAGTTCGTGTCCTTCTGGCTGCGGAACGGCGTATTGGCGCCATCCGGCCAAGTGTCGTTCTCAGGGCCGTTGTCGGTGGAATACATGACAAAGGTATTGTCGGCGATGCCCAGTTCATCGAGCTTGTCGAGCATCTGGCCGATTTGCTCGTCGTGGGTGACCATCCGATCGCTGTAGTCGTCCTGCCCGCTCTTGCCTCGGTTCTTGTCGGCGAGGTGAGTCCGGAAGTGCATGGCCGTCGAGTTGTACCAGAGGAAGAAAGGCTTGTTTGCTTTTGCCTGCTTCTCCATAAAGCCGAGAGCGCCTGCTGTGATCTCCTCGTCGATGGTCTCCATGCGCTTCTTAGTCAGAGGGCCGGTGTCCTTAATCGTCTGCTTGCCTACTCGGCCCCAGCGGGGATCCGTGGTTGCGTCATCCTTATCAGACGCAAAACAGTGCATCACTCCTCTGGGCCCAAAAGCGGCTAGGAACTTAGGGTCCTTAGGATAATCGGGCAGTTCCGGTTCCTCTTCCGCGTTCAGGTGGTAGAGATTGCCAAAGAACTCGTCGAATCCGTGTGCGGTCGGCAAGAATTCATTCCGATCGCCGAGATGGTTCTTGCCGAACTGACCGGTCGCGTAGCCGAGCGGCTTGAGCAGTTCGGCGATGGTCGGGTCTTCCGCTTGAAGTCCGAGAGTAGCCCCCGGCATTCCGACTTTGGTCAAGCCGGTTCGCAGCGGGTTCTGGCCGGTGATAAAGGCAGCGCGTCCTGCGGTGCAGCTCTGCTGGCCGTAGAAGTCGGTGAAGGTGACGCCTTCTGTGGCGACGCGGTCGATGTTTGGCGTCCGGTAGCCCATCATGCCTCGGCTGAAGTGACTGATATTCCAGGTGCCAATATCATCGCCCCACAGGATCAGGATATTCGGTTGTTTCGTAGCCATGATTTATTCCTTCCTTTTAGTTGAATTTGTGTTGAGGTTGCCGGCCGCGGGACCGGAGAAAAATGCATCGGAGGCCCAAAATGCGCCATCGAAGTGTCACGTGACTCCTCCATGCGCGCCGCCGGGCGATGCTCGGGACGGAACTTCGGCGTGCACAGGGATGCCTCGCCCATCCTGTGGCGCAACCATCGCGAGGTTCAGCGCGCTGAACGGCGATTGAGGTTCGAGGTTGCCGTGGCAAAATCGAAACTTCTTGCCGCTCCCGCAGGAACAAGGCGCATACGGTCCGCCCTTCGCGTCCTCGGCTGCGATCCATGCCATCACTTCGGAGGGCGCGCGCCCCCGCTGCAGCAGTTGGGCCATGGTCTGCATCGCCGGGCGGGTGTGCGTGAAGAACTGGTACAGGCCCGCACAGAGGTAGTTGTGACCCGGATCACCGTCGCTAGAGAGTGCAAATCGATCCTTCGGACAACCTCCATTACAAAGGTGCTTCACCTCACAACGCTGGCACTGCGCGGTCAGTGAATCGCGTTTGTCATCCCCGAACTTGCGCTGCTGAGCAGAAGCCACGAGTTGTATCAGGGGTGTCTGATGAATGTTGCCGAGCTTGTAGCGCGGTTCGACGAAATGATCGCAGGAATAAACATCGCCGTTATACTCCAGCGCCGGGCCATATCCGCAGGTAGGGGCGTGGATGCAGAGGAGATGGCGGCCAAAATAAGCTTCGAGCGTCACGTCGAAGATCTGAACATAAACCTCGCCGACGTCGTGGCGCACCCACTCCTCGAAGATATCCACCAGGAAGCGGCCATATTGCTCGCCTCCGACCGAGCGCTTCGTGACCAGGTTACCGTCCTGTGTGTAGAGCAGGCGCTTGCGGTTGGGCTGCTCGCTCCAGCCCAGGTTGGCGATGTCGATCGTTTGTGCGGTGGCGCGCTCGATGATCGGGATGAACTGCACCCACTTCGCGTCCATCTCGTCGCGGAAGAAACGATAGACGGTGCGGCCGTGTTTCTCGTTGGCGGCGTTGACCGTGCACAGTATGTTGAATTCGACTCCATGCTGGCGCAGGTGCCTCCAGCCGTTCATCACCTTGTCGAACGTGCCCTTTTTGGTGCGGTCGAGTCGGTACGTGTCGTGGAGTTCGCGTGGGCCGTCGACGCTGAGGCCGACCAGAAAATTGTGCTCCTTGAAGAAGGCGCACCACTCATCGTCAAGAAGGATGCCGTTGGTCTGAAAGGTGTGTTGCACGACCTGCTCGGGGCGGCGGTACTTCTCGACGAGCTCCACGGAGCGCCTGAAGAAGTCGACCTTCATCAACGTCGGCTCGCCTCCCTGCCACGCCACTGTCACTTCGGGCGTGCGGTGGGACTCGAGCAATTGACGGACGTAGGCCTCGAGTGTCGCCTCGGACATTCGGCTCTTTTCGTTCGGATACAGCGCTTCCTTGGACAGGAAGAAACAATAGGTGCAATCGATATTGCAGGTGGATCCGCTCGGCTTCGCCAGCAGATGGAAGCACGGTGGTGCGTTGTCCGGCCGGGTGTCGTCAATCAGCAGCGGAGTCATTCTCGCACCGTCCTTATGACCGCAACCATATCCCGTTGCCGGTCGGATGCCTTGCCAGAAGCAGACTAGGCGCGCGCGCTCCGATCGGTATCTGTCATAACTTACAGTCGCCGGATGCTGCACTGGATACAAACAAATCACGCCAGAAGAACCAGCCAGACTCTTCCCACCCACAGCCGGGGTTCCGGCCTGACCCGAATCGTTCGTGCGTTTCTCTTGATCGTGGTTAGCGTGATCGTGGTTAGCGCCAGTATCCTCTATGAAAAACCCAGACGCCGCTGCCGCTTTGTGTGTAGCGGGGAGCCACCCATACGACACCCGCACGTGGCGGACGCACCCAATGTCCAGCCACCCACACGTACCCATTGCCATTCCAACGCTGATATCCGCCAACCCAGACATAGCCCGATCCGGGCGCGACTCCAACCACTCCCACTCGCACAGGCGGAGGTGGCGCAATGCGGATCACCGTGGTCTGCGCTGCTCCGATTACTCCTCCCAGCAAAAGAACCCCGCAAAGAATGGCGCGAGTGCAGGTCATTTCAGGATCTCCTTATTAAGCGGTCTAGCTATGGACGGAACTAGCCTCAAGATTATGTTGGCCGACGGCACTTGTGAACTGGCAGAACTGACAGTACCCGCGCTGAGGGACTCACCTAGCACTACGTTAGTGGGTCTTGAGGGTGCCTTCGCTCAATGGCGGAAGTACGCCGCCATCAGAACACTGGCAACGACCGCCGCAAGCACCCACACTGTCGCGATTGCGACGGAGGCAACGACGGCAGCCCTCGATCTGATTTTCTCTTTCCTGCGCACCTCGGCGGCATCGGCAAGCCCACGACATTCAGCGAGCACATCCGCAGGGGTAAGCTTTTGAAGCAGCTTTGCCCCCAGGAACACAACCAGCAAGTCGTCCAGAACTCCGATCACGGGGATATAGTTCGGAATAAGTTGGATGGGACTAAACATGTAACCTGCAGCGCATACCGCGACCACCCTTGCGTACCAGCGTGTGTCTGGATGCTTAAAGACAAAATAGAAAACATGCGCCTCCTTCTGAAGTCGTTGCGCCTGTTCCCTCCAACTCATCGCCAACGCAGCTTCAGGTCGCGCCGCCGCCGGAAGTGCTCCGGGCAGGCTTAGGTCGGAAATCTTTGTCAAATTGCCGGAGTCTCCGTCCACGATCACCTTCTTGTCCCTCGCTCCTCCGAAAAGGTCCTGATCCGCAAGTTCAGCGGTTGCCCGACCGAAAGGTCGGCTAAAACGGCCCATGGCGCAGTAGAATCCCATAAAACGTGATCAATCCAATCAGGATGACGCAAATCGCGACCACGAATGAAACTGACCAATTATGTCGGGTCTCGGACGCCCCAATCTGCTTCAGAAAATTCCGGTGCTGCCACGTTGCGGCCAGCAACGCCAGGGTACCCAGCGCAACCAGGCTCATTCCCAGATTGCGCGGCGCTTGCGGGCGCCGTATATTACCGGCCGCAATTTCTTCGGCCTGGTACTGGAAGAACTTGTAAATGCTGAAGCCGAATCCGATCATCGAGATAGAGGTTCGAATCCATGCCATCAGCGTTCTTTCCGCGGCGATGATCGTGCGCTGAAGGGCCAAATCGGTTCGCTCTTCGGCAAGGACCGTTCCCCTATCTTTTGCTGGCGCCTCAGCAGGACTCATGAGACCTTCCTCAGACGGGGGGGCGTTTGCTGTTCTTGTTTACGCCGCGCTTCAATCATTCGAGCCACACGCATGGCCGGTCCACGCAGAATCACGTATGGAACGATCGCCAGGGTGAAGGCGACGATGAGCGCCTCCCCCGGATATACGAAGTGCAACACGACGAGCTGATATACGACGTCCAGCACCACCGCGAGAATGAACACTTTGCCGATGCGCTTCCACGCCTCCTTGACCATGTCCACCCGTTGGGGGGGATTCGAGACTAGTTCCCAGAACCACGGCGGCCTGCCCGCCTTAGCGTCGGCCAGGCCCGCTCGAATCGCGAAGAACGCCGCCATGCACGGTTGGAGCACCAGTCTAAACTTCATTGGCCCGCTGACACGGGCGACCAATTGGGTTCCCACGCGTATCAACATGCTGTCCATAATGTCCCCTTCCTTTTCCTTCTACCGAGCCGAACACGACACAATGTCCACCCAGCCGACGTTCTTTTTCAGAAGGCTGTTCAAGCACGCTTGCGCGGGCCGCCGCCGGGTGCAACAATCGCCGCCACTTCCGGACCTTCGGCGGGCGCGTCGAGCGGCACGATCGACGGCCAGTGCTCCCGGACCGCAAGCACGCGGAAGACGAACCCAACCAGCACCGCGATCAGCGTGATGGGAAAGAAGCCGAGGCTTCCCTTCAACTCCACTGCGAGCAGCGTATAGACCGTGCTCGCCAGCACCGCCGTCATGACCAGTTGTTCCGACGGCCTCACGACCTCTGGCGTGACCCCGGAGAAGAGGTCGATCAGCACCCCGCCCGCGGTGGTGGCGATCACCCCGACAAGAATTGCAGCGAATATCCCAAGGTTGTGATCGAGCGCCTTATGCGCGCCCAGGATCGCAAACCAGGGCAACGTGAAAGACTTAAAGAAGGCCAGCGTCCTTGTGCGGAACCGCTCCTCCTTCGACTCTAGGTAGCGATAAATCGCCAACCCCAGCAGGCCCATCAGAAGGCACACGATAAAGTACTTTACGTCCTTGAACGGCGAGGGGATGTCATTGAGCAGCACGTCACGCGTCACGCCGCCTCCGATCCCGCCGAAAAAGGCCATGATCAGCAGCCCCGCGACAGTGTAGCCGCGGTTGTGCGACGGTTGGCGCGCGATGAGCACCCCATACAAGGCGTTAATGCCTGCGGAGAACAGGTCGACGTTCGGAAAGCTTGGCAGATTCATCTCTGGTTCCTCCTCACAGCGGCTCACCGCTGACGTTGTAGTTGACTCTGCTGCGATTTTCGACCATCGTCCCTTCCTACTGTTCGCTCTGAGCCGCGGCCGCCGCCGACTGCCATGGCCAATGGCCCTCGATTTCGACCACCACGGACCAGCTGAGGAACGTTCGGACCACGACCAATCCGCCGAGTATGCCGATACTCTTGGCTGTTTCGTCCAACAAGATCGTACGAATGACATCCGCTGCAATCAGGAACTCGAGCGACAGTAAGAGTGCACGGCCGAGTAGTCTCTTATAGGCGCGGTAAGGGTCTGTGACTCGTCTCGACAATTGCACAAGAAAGCGCACGGAACCAAACACGACCGAGGCGACGATGATGACTACCGCCAGATCCTGGATCCCCGCTGACGACAATTCGATCCATTCGCGCATGCTCGTTACCCCGTATCAGGCCGCATGGCTGCTCGGTCTTCCCGCCGATGCCCGGAGAAGAAATCAGCACTTGAAGTCAAGGTTGCACACCGCGTCCCAGGATGTGAAAACCAGTCGGTGGCGAACTCGCGCACGGCATCGGACAACTTCCACGCGTGGGAAGAGTAAGGGGCGCAGGTCTGAGCCCACAACTGTCACATCTGACAGGGGCGGGCCTGAGATCGCTGCTATCCAAGCGGTTATGCGCGACCGAATCTATGACCGCTGGTACTTCTGCCAGTCGCGCGACTTTCCACCGTGGTTTACAAGGTAAGGCATCGCGTACCGGCCAGCTTGAGTGCCATCAGAGCAGAAGCAGTTGATCGGGGTTGCGAACTACGATGCGACGCACACTTGCAGTCACGCTTGCCATTCTTGCGTTCACGTTTCCCGCATTTGCCCAAAGCGACCTGACCACTTTCAGGACGGAAGCCGCGAGCGCATTCGTGTGGGGTGAAGACAACCTCCCAGGGGCTGTGTCCTCGAGCATTCGGGACCCAGTGACGGGCAATGTGATCTACAAGCTGAACCACGCAGGAATCGAGGTCAGCTCCCGAGCGGGATTTGAAAGGGTCGGTTCGGGGGAAGTGGGCGAACTCCTGGGTTTCACGACAACCATTGTCAACAATACCCAATCCGCACTCTCCGTGCGCCAGGGTGCTGCCAGTGTTGACGGACGTGTGGCTTTACCGCTTCCGGTCGTACTCACGAAAAAAGGCCTCAGCAAGAAAGAGCGCAAGCAGGTGTGGGAGCTACCGAGAATGAATTGTTTTTCGAGCGGCTTTCTTCCGAACCAGGTTTTCTTGTCCTCAAGCACTCCTTCCAAAATCTTCACCGTGGCGCCTAGCCGGGCATTGACGGTTTCATTTGTCACCAGAGACCCGCGCTACTATTCTGTTCTGTGCTCCGTGGAGGGCTGCTATCCAAAAGGAACAATGCGCTTCTCGGTTACGGTCAACACGACCGATTTTGTGTTTATTTGGCCGGGTCGGGCCATGGTCTATTGCGGTAGTTAGTGGCTACGCCCAAAGAATGCATTTTGGGAACTCAAGGCGAGAGGGGCCACTCTTGTGTAATGTTGTTAGCAAGTTAAAACGTCCGCTTTTCGTAGCAAGTGAAATGTCCGGTTTTGGTTTAATCTCCCGCCGCAGCCGAGGCGGTGGGAAAGTGGGAATCCCGCGCGCTTTGCGGGATTTCCAAGCGCGGTGGGAAAGTCGGCTGTTGGACTTTTCCAGCGCGCGTCTTTTCCACGGCCTTGCCGGCCGCCGGTTTCCGGTTGAGGATCGGACTGCCTCGCTCGTCGTAGCGACCGAGAGAGTGCGGCCCATAGCTGAGACTTAAGGTTCCATCCAGGTGTTGGTGCGCGGTCAC
>Ga0074044_10000554_pt1 | contig 35932 bp, 29 predicted proteins | sample BogForMeECP23OM1_FD_94443 | JGI IMG/M metagenome (GOLD analysis project Ga0074044, IMG submission 94443) | Bog forest soil microbial communities from Calvert Island, British Columbia, Canada - Bog Forest MetaG ECP23OM1 | ecosystem: Environmental > Terrestrial > Soil > Wetlands ...
TGCCGACCAGCTTGCTGCCTTGCTGGGTCCACACCCCGCCGCCGAGGGTGAAGACCCACACAGCGCCGATGTTGCCGTGGTCGAACGGCCCGCCCTCCATGATGGTGTTGCCAACGGCGGATATCGCGACGGAGTAGCCTTGCTCGGAGTTTCCAACACCGCCGGTGCCGACCAGCTTGGTGCGTTGCTGGGTCCACACCCCGCCGCTTTGTGTAAAGACCCAGATAGCGCCGGGGCCTCCTCCGTCGACGTATCCGCCGTCTATAGGACCTCCCACGACGGCAGTGTTACCGTCGGCCGACAGCGCGACGGACCAGCCTTGGCCGGCGTAGTTTCCAACAACACCGACGCCGACCAGCTCGCTGCCTTGGTGGGTCCACACCCCGCCGCTGCGGGTGAAGACCCAGGCACCGCCGATGCCGTAACCGCCCTCAGACGCGCCCACGATGGCAGTGTTGCCGTCGGCCGACAGCGCGACTGAGGAGCCAAATTCGGTGCCTTGTCCGGCAACACCGGTGCCGACCAGCTTGCTGCCTTGTTGGGTCCACACGCCGCCGCTTTGGGTAAAGACCCACGCAGCGCCGCTTCCGTTGTCGCCAATTCCGCCCACGATGGCGGTGTTGCCGTCGCCCGAAAGCGCGACGGAGTTGCCGCCTTGTACCAGCGTGCCTTGCTGGGTCCACACGCCGCCGCTGCGGGTGAAGACCCACGCTCCGTTGCCAGGCCCGCCCATGATCGCAGTGTTGCCGTCGGCGGACAGCCCGACGGAGCTGCCTTCTTGGGCGTTTTGACCGGCGCCGGTGCCGATGAGGCTGATGCCTTGCTGGCTCCAGACGCCGCCGCTGCGGGTAAAGACCCACGCAGCCCCGAGGTTGCCGCCGTTGTTCGGTCCGCCCGCGATGGCGGTGTTGCCGTCGGCGGATACGGCGACGGAGTAGCCTTGGAAGACGCCCCCTCCACCGCCCGAGAGATAGCCGGTGCCGACCAGCTTCGAGCCCTGCTGGGTGAACTGTGCCGACGCTGGTTGCGAGGCGCAAATGAGCGCGCCGAAAACCAGGACGCACGCAATGGCCTTGCGAATTCCCGAAGACCAGTTTGGCCGCGAGGCGGCTGCGACGGCCCTACGCGCGCGCGCCGTACACGCTGAAAGCATCATGCTCATGACATCCTCCCTGCCAACTCCCTGCCAAAACGCGCCCGTCTGCGCGCCGCAACCGGCCGGGCAACTCAATCACCGTGATGAGAATGCTCGCCGGCCGACGGCAGCAACGCTGCTTTTTCATTATGGGACTTCAGCACGTCCGGCTGGCAGCTCTCCGACAAAACTACGCCGATTTCCGTGTCCCCGGAAGGGGCGTTCCACAATCTCATTTTGCAGCGCGAGAATTGAGAATTGGCCTCTCGCGCCACTTTGATAGGCGTGGAGTAGCGGCCATTTTAATCCTAAAGCGGAAGTCGGCAACTGCCACCTGACAACGCAAATTTATTCGTTCACGTCCTACTCCAGCGGACGCTGCAAATATCCTGCGGCGGAAAAACATCACGTGCCGCGAAACACCGCCTTGCGCTTGGCATGGAACGCCGCGACGCCTTCGCGGAAATCGTCGGACTGGCGCAGCCGGCTGTAGCAATGGCCTTCCAGCTCGATCGCGGCTGCGAGATTGGTGTCTTCGGTTTCGTTGAGCAGGGTCTTGGCGGTGCGCTGCGCCAGCGGCGAGAACGCGCGTAGCTCGTCGACTAACGCATCGGTGGTCGCTTCGAGCTTGTCGTCGGGCACGTATTCCGTCGCGATGCCCCATTCATAGGCCTGCTGCGCCGCAATGCGCTTCGAGCGCATGACGATATCCTTGGTGCGGGTGATGCCGACGATTTTCTGCAACCGCGCCGAGCCGCCCGAGCCCGGGACCTGGCCGAGCCGCTGTTCCGGCAGCGCGTAGAGGCAGGTTTCGGAAATGATGCGGAAATCGCAGGCCAGCGAAATCTCGAAGCCGACGCCGAAGCAATAGCCGCGGTTGGCGGCGATGACCGGCTTGGCGCAGCGCGCCGGCGCCGCGATGTTCCAGGCCAGTTTTGCGACATGCTCGGGCGAGGCTTGCAAAAAACCCGCGATGTTGCCGCCGCTGGAAAAATGCTGGCCGGCCGCCCGCAGCACGATGACGCGCACGCGGGAATCCTCGTCGAGCGCCTCGAACACGAGGCGGAGCTGATCGCGCTGCCCCATTTCGATGACGTTCAACGGCGGCCGGTCGAGCACCACATCGGCGCGCTCGCGCGCCGGATCGATCTCGACGTGGAAGCCGTCGAGTTTTTGCAAACGCGGATCGGAAAAATTAGTCATGGCATTAGTCATGGCAGAATTGGTCATGCGGCCGTTCCTTGCTGAGACGAGGCGGGTTCGACACGGTATTCGCCGGCGATGAGCTTGCGGCGAAGCAGCTTGCCGACCGGCGATTTCGGAATCTCGGCGACAAAGATATAGCGTCGCGGGCGCTTGAAGTTCGCCAGGCCCGATGTGCGGCAAAACGCATCGAGCTCCTCCGGCTCGACCGCCGTCCGGCGCTTGACGAAGGCCGCAACGATTTTGCCCCAACGCGCGTCCGGCAATCCGACCACCGCGACCTCGGACACCGCCGCATGCAGCGACAGGCAGGATTCAATCTCGACCGGCGAAACGTTCTCGCCGCCGGTGATGATCATGTCGTCGACGCGTCCGGTGACGAAGACGTCGCCGTCGCCGTCGATGAAGCCGGTGTCGCCGGTAAAATACCAGCCCTGCCGCAGCGCCTTGGCGTCGGCGTCGGGCCGCCGCCAGTAGCCTTCGAACGATTCGTCGCCGGCAAGCAGCGCGATAATTTCGCCGTCCTCGCCGACGGCGGCCATGTCATCCACCGACCGTGCGCCGAGCCTGACCACCCGCACCATCTGGTTGATGCCGGCGCGGCCGGCCGAGCCGGGCTTTGCCGGCGCATTCTGGTCGATGGTGAAGGTGTAGACCTCCGATGAACCGTAATGGTTGACGAACAGGTCCGGCTTGAACGCGGCTTGCAGCGTTTTCAGCAGGCCGTCGGTCATCGGCGCGCCGGCGAAGCCGAGCTTGCGTACCGAGCTCACGTCGCTCGTTGCGAAACACTTGTGATGAACGAGGTCGTGATAAAGCGTGGGCACGAGGTAGAGGTTGGTGACGCGCTCGGCGGCAATCAGCTTAAGCGCCTGCTCGACGTCGAACCGGCGCAAGCAAATGAAAGCGCCGCCGACGAGCGACATGGCGAGAAGCGAGCGCACGCCCATGGTGTGATAAAGCGGCATGACGCCGAGCGTGCGCTCGTGATTACCATGAAGATTTCGGGCATAGAGGTTCTGCGCCACATGGGCGAGCGCGGCAGCCCGCTCGGCGCGCTGGCGGCGCGGCACGCCCTTCGGCCGCGCCGTGGTGCCGGAGGTGTAGAGCATCACCGACCAGGCTTCGGCGTCGTTTACACGCGCGATCGCGTGCGGCGCCAAATGGGACGCGAGCGCGGCAAAGGCGATGTCGGCGGGCTGCGCCGCATCGAGCGCGATCCGCGGCAGCTTTTGCGCCAAAGCCGAGCCGGTCACGGCTTCGGCCGAGGCGTTCTCGTACACGATAGCCCTGGCCTCGGCGTCTTCGAGATAGAAGTCGATCTCGCTCGCCGTCGAGCGCCAATTGACCGGCGTAATGATGATGCCTGCGAACTGACAGGCCCAGTGCAGGCTCGCGGCTTCCCAGCGGTTCTGCAGCGCCGTGACGAGATGGTCGCCGGCCTTGAGACCCATCGCGTCGAAGCCTGCCACCAACGCCGAGAGGCGCCGATACCATTCGGCGTAGGTCAAACGCAGCTCGCCATCGACGATCGCGAGCGCGTTCGGATCGCGGGCAACGCTGGCGAGGAAGCTTAAGCCGAGGTCGAGCATCCGAAAAAAACGCAGGTCAGGTGTATTGACGCTCCATGATAGGCATTCGCAGCGTGATGATAAACAGTTGGCGTGGGGAAGCACTTTTCCCGGGCGCGGCGCTCATTCAGCGGCAATTTGCAGCCCTTCGGGCGCTTCCCGATGCTCGGGCTTCTCGCCGCGCAGCCAGGTTTGGAAACGATCGAGGTAGAGATAGATCACGGGCGTCGTGAACAATGTCAGGAGCTGGCTCAGCGCAAGGCCGCCGACCATGGCATAGCCGAGTGGCTGGCGCAGTTCCGATCCCGATCCCGAACCGAACATCAGCGGCAAGCCGCTTAAGAGCGCCGTCATCGTCGTCATCGTGATCGGACGGAACCGCAGCAGGCACGCCTGCCGCACAGCCTCGCGCGGCGGCAATCCGGCGCGTTCGCGGCTGATGGCAAAATCGACCAGGATGATGCCGTTCTTCTTGACGATGCCGATCAACAGGATGATGCCGATGATGCCGATCACCGACAGGTCGAATCCGCCGAGCCAGAGCGCCAGCAGCGCGCCGACCCCGGCGGAAGGAAGCGTCGACAGAATCGTGAGCGGATGGATGTAGCTCTCGTAGAGCACGCCGAGGATCACATAGACGACCACGAGCGCCGCCGCGATCAGGACCGGCTCATTCGAGAGAGCGGCCTGGAACGCTTGCGCGTTGCCCTGGAAGCTGCCGATCAGGGATGACGGCATGCCGATTTCGTCCGATGCCTGCTGAATGGCGTCGACCGCCTGCCCGAGCGCTACGCCCGGCGGCAGATTGAAGGTCAACGTCACTGCCGGAAACTGTCCGGAATGCGAGACCAGCAGCGGGCCGATATGGCGGGTGTCGGCGGTGACCAGCGTCGAGAGCGGAATGAGCTGTCCGCTGGTTGGCGCCCTGACGTAGATCTGATCAAGCGTTTGCACGTTTCCTCGCAGCCCGGGCAACACTTCGAGCACGAGGAAATAAGCGTTATTGGTGAAGTATTGCGTGACCTGGCGCTGGCCGAAAGCGTCGTTGAGCGTGTCGTCGATGAGCTGCGGTTGAATGCCGAAACGGGCCGCCGCATCGCGATTGATATTGATCGTGAGCAGCGGTGCAGCGTTCATTGCATCGGTGGCGACGTCGACCAGTTGCGGCATCGATTTGAGCTTCGCCATCAGGCGCGGAGCCCAGGTATTCAATTCCTGCAGATCCGGATCCTGCAAGACGTATTGAAACTGGCCGCGCGCGATGCGGCCGCCGACGGTGATATCCTGCGCCGGTTGCAGGAATAGCTTCGCGCCCGGAATCTGCGCGAGCTTGGGGCGCAGCCGGTCGATGATCTGCGAGGCGCTGGCGTTGCGGTCGTCACGCAGCTTCAAACCGACGACGAAGCGGCCGGTATTCTGCGTATTGCCGTAGCTGGGACCGAAGAACGATACGAAGTCGGCAACGTCGGGATCTTTTTCAATCACGTCGGAGAGTTGCCGCTGGATAGCCATCATCTTTTCCGGCGAAACATCCTGGCCCGTCTCGGAAATTCCGAGCAGCATGCCGATGTCCTGAGTCGGAAAAAAGCCCTTCGGAATCAGCACGAATAGTACGCCGGTTACCGTGAGCGTCGCGAGGAACACAAGCAGCGTCGGAAACTGATGCTTGAGCACGACGTCGAGGCAGCGGCGATAGCCGTCCAGCAGCATGTCGAAGCCCCGCTCGATAACGCGGTAGAGCCGGCCATGCTCCCGGTCATGCTCGCTGACCAGGAAGCGCGAACACAACATCGGCGTCAAGGTCAGCGAAACAACCACGGATACGACGATTGCCGCGGTGACGGTGATGGCGAATTCATGGAACAGGCGCCCGACGATGCCGCTCATCAGCAATAGCGGAATGAAGACCGCGATCAGCGAAATGCTGATCGATATGACGGTGAACCCGATTTCCCGCGCGCCTTTGATGGCCGATTGCAGCGGAGTCGTGCCCGCCTCGAGATGGCGAAAGATGTTTTCCACGACGACGATCGCGTCATCGACCACGAAACCGACGGCGATCGTCATCGCCATCAGCGACAGATTGTCGAGGCTGAAGCCACCGAGGTACATGATGGCCGTGGCGCCCAGCAGCGACAGCGGCACCGCGGCGCCGGGAATGAGGGTGGCCTGGATGCTGCGCAGGAACAGCAGGATCACCAGCACGACCAGCGCGCACGACAGCAACAGAGTGAATTCGACGTCCTTGACGGAGGCGCGGATCGTCTGGGTGCGATCGACGATGATGTCCAAATGTATGCCCGGCGGAATGAGTGAGCCCATGTTCCTCAGCGCGGATTTGATCTGATCGACCGTATCGATCACGTTCGCGCCGGGCTGCTTGAAGACGAGCAGCACCACGGCGATATGATCGCGATGCAGCGCGCCAAGCGTCACGTCCTGCGGTCCGTCGATGGCCTTACCGATGTCGCGGACGCGAACCGGCGCGCCGTTGCGGTAAGCGATGATGACGTCGTCGTAAGGGGCCGCCTCGGTCAATTGATCGTTGGAGGCGATGGTGAAGCTCTGCTCCTTGCCGAGCAGAGTGCCCTTGGCCGCATCGGTCGTGGCGTTGGTCAGCGCGTTGCGCACGTCTTCCAACGTGGTCTGCCGCGCCTGTAATTTGGCCGGATCGACCTGAACGCGAATGGCGGGCCGCTGCTGCCCGCCGATGAGGACCTGAGAGACGCCGGTAATCTGCGAGATCTGCTGGGCGACGACGTTCTCGGCAAAATCGTCGACCTTGGGCAGCGGAATTGTATCCGAGTTTGCCGACACGATCAGGATCGGCGAATCGGCGGGATTGACCTTCCGATAAGTCGGCGGTGTTGAAAGATTTTTCGGAAGCTGCGATCCCGCGGCGGTGATCGCGGCTTGCACGTCCGTCGCGGCGCCGTCGATGTTGCGATTGAGATCGAATTGCAAAGTCACCACGGTCGAGCCGAGCGAGCTCACCGAGCTCATTTGGCTCACGCCGGCGATCTGGCCGAACTGGCGCTCGAGCGGCGTGGCGACCGTGGCGGCCATGGTTTCGGGGCTGGCGCCGGGCACGATGGCGCTGACCTGAACGGTCGGAAAATCGACCTGGGGCAACGGTGCAACAGGCAGCAGCGGAAACGCCACGATCCCGACCAGCGCAAGCGCCGCCATCAACAGCGACGTGGCGATCGGCCGGCGAATGAAAACTTCCGACACGTTCATCAGGTTTTGTCCGCCTGCTGCTGCGCGCTCGGTTGCGCATTTGGCTGCGCACTTGAAGGTCGGATCTCAACGTGCGAGCCCACGTCCAGTCGAGATTGCCCGTTGACGACGACGCGCTCGCCGGGGCTAAGACCCTTGGCGGCGATGGCCGTGTCGTCGCTGACAATCTGCGCGTCGATGGCGCGCTGCTCCGCCGTATTATCAGGTTTGATGACCCAGACATAGAAGCCGTCCGGACCACGCTGCACAGCGACCGGTGGAATGGTCACGGCATCTTTTTGGGTGGTGATCAGGATACGGATGTGAACGAACTCGCCCGGCCACAGCCGCTCGTTCTCATTGGGAAATTCCGCCTTCAGGCGCATCGTGCTGGTGCTCTGATCGATCTGAATGTCGATGAGCAGTAGCCGGCCTTGGGCAAGCTGTTCCTTGTCATTCTGATCGTAGGCGAGAACGGCGACGGTGCCATGCAGCATCGACTCGCGCACCGGACCGAGGTCGCCTTGCGGCAGCGTGAATATCACGACGCACGGTTTAACCTGTGTCAGCACCGTGAGCGGATTGGGGTCGGTCGTGTGGATGATGTTGCCGATATCGACCTGACGGAAGCCGACCACCCCGTCGATCGGGGCCGTGATGGTGGCAAAATTGAGCTGGGTCTGCGTCGCCTCAATGGCGGCCTGATCGGCGTCGATCGTCGCCTTCAATTGATCGACTTTGGCCTGTTGCAGATCGACGTTCTGCTGCGTCTCGAAGTCTCTTTTCGCCAAGATGGTGAACCGCGCCAAGTCCTTCTGGGCATCGATCAACTGAGCCTCATCCTCGCTCCTCTTCGCCACGTTCTGGTCGAGGGCAGCCTGGAACGGTGCCGGATCGATCTTGGCAAGGACATCGCCTTTGCTGACGTCCTGGCCCTGGCGAAAGTCGATGGACACCAGTTGGCCGGTGACCTGGGCGCGGATGGCGACCGTGTTGAAGGCTTGCGCAGTGCCAAGGGCATCGTAATAGATCGGAACGTCGTGCTGCGTCGCTGCGGCGACAGTTACCGGAACCGGCGCCGGGGCGGCCGCTTGGGTCGTCTTGCCGTGTCGCCAAACCAGCATTGCGGCAGCCAAGGCCACCGCCGCGAGCCCTGCTACTGAGAAAAAAATCAGCCGGGACTTGCGCCCGGTCATCCAAGGTACCATCCCATCAATTCTACCCTGCGCCGCGCTCCGCTCAAGCCCGGATTCCATTTACTGTTCCAACGCCTTACGCTGCAGTGAAGGCCCTCTGCGAATAGGCCGGTTGGCCTGACCGTCCAATGTCAGGCGCATTAAAGTTCGTTAAGGTGATTGTCGCCCATTCCGATAAACGATCGTGCGTTAACGACACTCTATGGAAATCCGCGGGTAAATTCCAGGTTGAGCGTTATCCCAAGCGGCAAGGCGACCAAGGCCAAAGAGGCGGCGCCTACTGCTTTGCAACGCGTTGCAGGCGATCGGCGGCGAGCCGCAGAGGACCACGCTGTACGCAACGGACTACGATGAGGAACGTGCTGGATCGGAACAAGCTTCGTTGTCAGCTCGCAGTCTTAAACCAGGTTCGAACGCCGCTGGTGTTGACGAAGCGTCGGACGCGGCGCATCTGCAAATAAAGCCGGCCGGCAGCCGTCAGAGCGCGCTCATGCGTGTAGAGTGCGAGGCGGTGCGTGGCCCATTTCTCTTTGTAAGAGAAGTCGCCTACTCCGAGGTCGAAGGTACTGAATTCTTGTTCGATGGATCGATCGATCAGGTGCCGTATGAGAAGATGGCCGACTCTATAGCGTCGGTATTCCGCGTCGTATGCCGGGAAAACGTAATAGAATCGGCCGCGTCCGATAAAGCCCAGATGCGCAGACGCCACAGTGCCGCCGATTTTGAGCGCCGAAAGGTGACTGATTTGCCCGAGTCGGCCGGGGCTCAGCATCTCGCGATAAAACCGAGCGACCCCCGGCATCGCCAAGAAATCGGGTGCCTTCGTGTGCTTGAACTTTTGGCGCTTGAGTTCAAGCAGTCGCTCCGTCACCTGCGCCAACTCGGAAGCGGCGGGATTGACGATGAAGTTTGCCTCACCGATCTTCATTAAGCCCCGGTAAAACCGCCGCAAATTGCGCCGCAGATTGACCACCGAACGCCGCGTATCGGCCGCATGGCGCAGTCCAGTCAGCAGCATCGAATGGCCGTTCTCGGCATAGGGGGCGCAGTCGAGATAAGTGAGCGGATTGAAGGCTCCCGATACGTCGCTTGATATCTTCTTCAAGTCGATGACGTCGAAGCTGGGCAGGACGGACAAAACCTCGGACCACAGGTCGTTGAATTCCTGCCGCGACGGCATGTAGCCGGCCGCCAGGATCGGAGCGTTGTAGTCGGCGACCCCGGAATCCATGAACCGGAGAAGCCGGACATTGAACTTCGTTTCAATGGCGAGCGGCAGATAGAAAACAGCCCGCCCATCGCCATCTCTGATCACCACCAGGTAGGATTCGATGCAGCCGGCTCTGCCGATAGTGTCCATCCACACTTCGAGGAATTCCCGCGATTGATAGACATACATCAGCAAATCGGGGTCGTCGGTAATGGCCGGCCAATTGGCGGCGGCTACATTGTCGCCATCATAAAGCTCGACCTTAAAGGGGGCGCGCGCAACCCGTCCACGCTGCGGCAAATCAACTACGGTCACGCTCACACCCTTTTCGTCTGCGCACCGGCGTCACTGTGGGGTAGCGCGGCAGATACCCGGACTTTCGCGCGTGCTCCGCCGAAGATAATGCGATGGCGGAGGTTTCGCCGTTACTTGCCCAGGATGCCAGCCCCGCTGCCATGCTGTTATCAATTCCGCCTTACGAACTTCTAACGCACGCGATGATCATCAGTTGTGGTTCATGCTGGTAACGTTACCTCCAAGCGCAACCGCCGGAGCCCATGGCGCAATCACATGTTCATCTATCGGGCTGGCGATGCCCATATCCGCTCTCCTTTTCAACTTGACCGACGACCGTAACGCAGCTGTGGGCGGTTGGTTAATTTTGCATCAGGTTCTCCGCCGCGACTCGCGCGATCCTCGGAGATTTCCTTGATCATGGCGGCTGTTAATCGCGCACGCTTTGCGCGACAGTTCCTTAATGAAATCGCCGGCAACCCGATTTATTAACTTGCTGCCTAGTAGAGTCTTGCCGATGCGGCGCAACGTTACACAGCCCCACGACCAACCATGAACGTCCAGTTCAGCGGTGATGCGATTCATGGCGCTGCGGCCGTGCCGGCCGCCGGGCGCGCGCCGGAACGCTGTTTATTCCTGTTGACGCCGAGCAAGGAAGAATGCGGCGTCGAGTCCTTCGCGCGCTTGCTGGTGAGCGCACTGCAGACAGCCTATCCGGACGACGGATACGCATTGCTTGCCGTCTCGGGCCGCTGGCGCGATCTGCCGTTCATATTCCGCAAGATCGCAAGGGCCGACCAGGTGGTTTTCAGCCTGCCGCTGGTGGCATGGAAGAATATGTTGCTGATCCCGCTGACGATCTTGCTGTTCGCGCGCATGGTGCGCTGTCAGGTCAATGTTTATATGGCGGAATGGACGGCGCTGCACTGGCTGCGACGGCTCGCTCTGGCGCCCTTCGTGTTGCTCAGCCGGACTATCATCGTGGTCTCGCCATTCATCTCCAATGAGATTGCAAGCAATCGCTGGCTTTTGGGCGCTGCAGCGAAGTGCCGGCTGGTGCCGAATGCTCCGACCGTTCGCCGACCGCGCGAGCAATGCATAACCGAGCGAGTTCAGCGTGTCCGGAAAGCTGCCATGCACTGTGATGTCGTCATCGGCAGTTTCGGCGCGATCTACAGAGGCAAGGCGGCGACCGCGCTGCTCGACGTCTGCGAACATTTGCGCAGCCGCGGCGTCCGTGCCCTGATCCTTTTCGTCGGCGGCTTCATCAAGTCGCTCGACGGCTACGAACAACAATTCTGGTCCAAAGCGGCCGAGTACGGGATTGAGGATCAGGTCATCGTCACCGGTTACATTTCGAGCGAAGCGGAGCTTTATACGCTGTTCGAGGAGGTCGGAGCCTTCCTGTTCCTGTTCCCCGAAGGTCTGACGGCGCGGCGGTCGAGCGTCATTCACACCCTGCAATCGGATCGGCCGGTCGTCGTCACTGCGCCGCGGTCGATGGCCGAATTCGCCCACCACAAGGGCTTTGCCGCGCTGATTGAAGCCGGCGCGTTGTCGTTCATTGCGGATCATGCCGATCTGCGCGCGATTTCGGATCAGCTGCTGGCTGTCGCAACGCAAGGCAGGCGCGCAACCCCGGCGCTCGACGGCGATGCCTGGTGGAGCGCAACCACCGCGGCGACCCGCGCGGCACTCTTGCAACGCTAGGCGATCCTGCGAATGTCAGGGAAAATTTAGGCGCAAGCCGTTAGCGGGCAAGCGCGTTGCGCATGATCAGCAGGCCGCGGTTCAGGCGATGTCGACTTTTGGCGATGTCGAGCAACCAGCACATAGCGAGGTAGCTGACGATGCCGCTGGGCAGCAGCATAGCGAGCGCATCCTTATCGGACGGGTTGAGCGCGAGCTCGAGGCTTCTGACCACGATCGCCATGACAGCCGTGGCGATGAGGATTCGCGTCAGCCGAAGATAAGGCACCGGCATCGGGAAGGCCCACCGGGTCAGGAACAGCGCACCAAGGAAGCCGAAAACTTCCGCCGCAAGCCGTCCCCAGGCCGCGCCGACCGCGCCGAGCTGCTGAATCAACAGATAACTGACAACGAGATTTACGGCCAGCGCAGACCCGGTGTTCCACAGGTAGAAGGTATTGCGCTGCGACAGTAGAAAGCTGATGTGCAGATATTGTTGCGACATGATCTGAAAGACGACGGCCACCGACACGATCGGTATGACTGCGACCGCCACGCTCCTGAAATCAGGGCCGAGGACGACATTGGCGATATGGCCCGACACGATTGCAAAGCCCACAGATGCGGGCATCACGATCGCGAGCAGGAATTCGAAGCATTCGTCGAGATGGGATCGGACGGCATCGTGTCCATGATTGGCGTGAATCTGGACCGCGAGCGGAAAGAAGGCCGCCGCTGCGCTCACCGCGGGGATAATCAGCGTCTGACGAACAAGATCGGCGCCGGCGATATACTGTCCGGCCGCACCGGCTCCGATGAGATGCGAGATAATAAACCTGTCGATCACGCACGACAGCGCCGAGAGCGTGAGTGACACGGTGAGCGGCATCCCGGCCTTGATCAACGCAATCAGCCGTTTGCCGTCATAGCAAACGACCGTGCCGCCCCACGCCGCGCGGGTGAAGGCGCATGCAGCCAGGAGATAGGCGAGCGTCGACGACAACAAGAGTACGACGCCTGCGTGGCTCACCATCACGACGGCGACGCCAAGGACCGAAACCATGACCGTGCGTACGATCGTCGCCTTCATCACCGTGAAGGCTTGCAGCCGCGCCCGCAACAATTCCTGGCCGGTTTCGAAAAAGCCAACAGCAAGCGCGAGGCCTGCGGCGGCCAAAGCCGGACCGCTGGGGATGCCGATCAATATGGCGCCGAGATAGGCGACCGGCGCCAGCAGGCTCGCCAAAACAAGGCCCGGCACGATGATGCCGCGGATGTCCGTGCCGTCGCCCCGCGCCTGCTCGCGCAAAATGGGAAGGTGCAGCCAGCTGGTCATGGCCGTGCTTGTAATCGCGGCGAACCCGGTTCCCAGCACATAGGTGCCGAACTCGGCCGGCGCAAACAGTCGCGTGAACAGCATAACGTTGATCAGACCGAACGCGGCTGAGAACACGTTGGCTGCAAAATTGATTGCGGTTTGGCCTATCAGCATCGTGTTTCTTTGCTGTAGGCAACCGAGGAATGTTGCTCCGGAAATTTCATCGGCTCGTGCTGGTCCCGTCCAAATATTGTCGGCGACCCGGGCGTCGTGGCCGGCTCCGTCCGGCGCTGCGATAACCCAACGACATCGCGGATGATCGATACAGGCGTGCGCGTAAACGACTGTATACACAAAACCACCTTGAGCGCCGACGTACTATTGACCATCGCCGTGACCGCTGCGGTATCCAGCGGCGCGCCTTGCCAATAGGTGTTGGCAAGGCTCTCCGTTGTGATTTTATGCGCCGCTAAATGCTCCGGTGAGCTGCGAACGAAGTGGCCGTACAGTAGATACTCGGAAAAGTCCCGCGTGCTGCAAAGCGCATGGACCCAGCTCCTTCCGGTGGCTCGTTCGATAGCTCGCGTCATGTCGTGAACAGTACGCTGGTCCCAGACGATGACGGGGTCGACGTAATCGTCGGCTGGAAAAACGGTCTGCTTTAGACCGAGAAGATTATCGCAGTTGTGAGTCCATTTTGTATGCAGGGGCGCGTCAGCCGTGATCGCCGCGCGTTTCTGGTATAGCGGTGTCAGGTCGCCGCCGGCGTAGGCCCCCACGTCGAAGGAGCGAATAAAAACATTGTCCGAATCGATCATGCAGAATCTTTGCTCGGGCAATTGCAACGTAGCGGCAACCTTGAGCAATTGTTGAACGTGCCAGCCATTGACCGGCCTCGATCGTAAGGACCACCACAGCCGGCGGTCTTCGCGCCGCAGCCAGGAAGGTGCAAGCCTGAGCCAGCGCGGCAGTAGTTGCGAACAGGGCGTCACAACGCGATGGGCGCGACAGAATTGCGCAAAATAAGGCATGTCGTCCTCGGTGACGATGACGTAGTGCCGTTCGTAGCCGGTGACGTGCCGGTCGATGCTGTCACACAGCAAAGCGAACCGCTCCAGATCGGCCGAGTAGGTGGGCGTTATCAACGCGACTGCCCGCATGTCACGATGCCCGCTCGTTTGGCGTGGCGCCGCTGACCATGCGCAGCGCTTGCGCGACGGTGGCCAGTTCGCACCCGGCGTCTCGCGCAGCTTGCAGTGCAAAGCCAAGAAGCTCGGGCTGCACGCCGAAGCGGCTCGGCTCCTCGCCGACGTCGTGGTTGGCAAAGATCAGCCAGCCCTTGCGCCGAACGGTCTCGGCAATGAGTTCGACAATACCTTGACGGCCGATCGATCTCTGCTCCAGCGCGAACGATCTCAACAAGCCAAGGTCGGCGACTCCGGCATTCACGCCGGGAGTGTGCGAGCGGCAGGAATCAAAGTGCTCGCCGAGATAGCGCTTGGTGGCAAACGACATATCGCCGTACGGATAGGCGAAGTTGCGAAGCGCGATATCGCCGAGGATGCCTTGCAAAAAGTACCGATTGCGATCGAGTTCGCCGGCGAGCGCGTCACGACCAATGCCGACAACGGGGGTGTGCGAAAAGGTGTGACAGCCGATCTCGTGGCCGCTTGTGTATAGGGCTTTCACCTGGTCGGTGGTCGCAAGCCGCCCGGTGGGACTGGCGGTTCCGCATGTCCCGCCGGAAATATAGAAGGTGCCGCGCACTTGGTATCGCTCGAGCAGCGAGGCGCCGGTGCTGCACGCCGATGCCGCTGCGTCGTCGAACGTAAACGAGACCAGCGGTCGTGCATTGCGCATCGTCAGTTTCTTGATGGGAACGTTTCGGGCAAGGAACCGCGACAGCTTCCCGGATATCATCTGGTAAGGGGATTCAACGAAGCTCCGAGCGTGCGGCAGCGCAGCCGGCATACTGAAGTCGGCCGGGACTGGAAGGCTGGTTTTTTGATGAGACTGATTCATGCTCGCGTTGTCATGCCGCGACGACCTCAGCGCGTCGACCGTTCAGTTACTTTCAAGAAACCATGAAGGCCGCACCGGCGATGATGGTTATCGTGTGGACGGCAAGTCCGCTTTCGGCCTCCCTCCGCAAACTCTCGCCGCCTCCGGAGTGTATAAGTGTTTGATGATGAAAGCGTCTATAACACCGGTGTAAATCCGCAGATTGTCGTAAATCGTTAATCCTAATTCGGCACGCGTTGAACGCGCGCGGCTGGTTGGTGCTTGCGAGAGCGTTACCAGCGCATTTACCTTTCGGCCATGAAGGGCCGCGCCGGTCCAATTCGCTGGCGATGTCGTGTTAGCGATACTGCTCGTAATGGAGATCAAACTCGGCGGCGATGCGGCCGGCCCCCCGAGCCGCCCGGATCAGACTGTGCATGATCGCGCGTCGGCCCCTTAATGCCGCAAGCGGCAGCGATAGAATTCCGCTGCCGAGCAAGCCGAGCCCGATGTACCAGCGCCGCACGGCGCCACTGACGGTCCCCAGAAACTTGCGCTCGAGGCGGGTCGCTTCCGTGCCGTTGCGAAATTTCCGGCGCAGCAAGTAGCCGACAGTGGTTCGCGACCGCGGCATCGTTTCGAACACCCGCGCTTCGTCAGCCCACGCAAAACTGCGGCCGTCGCGGCGGCAGCGCCAAAAAAACTCGAAGTCGCTACCACCGGTGAATGCAAAAGCGTGCAGGAACGGCTCATCGAGATATTGCTCGAGCACGCTGCGCCGGATCAGCATGTTGCCGGCGCCGTAGATCATGGGCACGGGCCCCGTGGCATGGCGGGCCGGCGCGTAGCAGCCGCTCTTCGCAAGCCAATGATCGGGGATGTCGAAGACCGGAAATACCGGGCCGCCCACGATGTCGACGTCGTATTCCAGCGCGACCTTGATCAGTTCGGTGAGCCAGTTTGGAGCGGGGTATTCGTCGTCGTCCAGAACGGCCACATAGTCGGGGTTGGGCACCGCGCGACAAGCGTTTACGAAGGCGCGGTTATACGCGTAGGTCTGACCGCGGCGGGGCTCCACGATGCAAGTCAGCGGCAAACGAAACGCCGGCGATAGCTGCTCGACAATCGCGGCGCCGGCGCGAGCTTCCGCGTCGTTGTCGACGACGACAACATGGATCGAACCGGCGTAGGTCAATCGCTCGACATGCGCCAAGAGTTTACGCAGCCCTTCCGGGCGGCGGAACGTCGGCACGCACAGACACACATGGGGCGCTGAGCGCTCGGTCATGGCGCGGTGACGCTCCCTGTCATCGGATCACTCGCGGTTCGCCTGGTCCCAGGCAGGCAGGTTCGTCTGCCCGGTTCGCGTCAGCAGCAGAAACAGCGCATGCGGGTTGGTCATGAGATAGCGGCCGGCGAGTCGGCGCGGTTCAAGATAGATTCGATAGGCCCATTCGAGTCCGGCGCGCTGCATCCACACCGGCGCGCGCGAGTTCTTGCCGGACAGAAAATCGAACAAGCCGCCCGAGGTCTTGATCAGCCCCACTCCGTGCAGCCGATCGCGATGGCGCACGGCAAACTCTTGTTCGGCCGGAGCCCCGAGACCGAGCCAGAGAATGTCCGGTCGAGCTTTGTTGATGTTCTCGATGATTCGCTCTTCATCGCCGTCGCGGCGCAGGTAGCCGCTGCCGTGCCCGACGACGTTGAGCTCGGGATAAAGCGCTCGGACGCGCCGCACGGCCTGATCCACGACCGATTTGGCCGCGCCCAATAGAAAAATGCGCGCACCGCGTCGTTGCGCGACCAGCGCGGCATCGTGGAAAAGGTCTGTTGTCGCGGTCCGTTCCGGAAGCGGCGTGTTGTGGAAGAGGCGCGAGACCAACACCAGCGGCATGCCGTCGGCGTGAATGAGATCGGCTGCAAGGAATAGATCGCGAATCCGCGGTTCTCTGGCGCACATCGAGAGCACTTGACCATTCGCGGAGGTGAAGATGAGCGGGTGCTGTGAGGTATTGCGTCGGGCGAGCGCCACATCGACCATAAGCTGCGCCGACCCGGCGCGGTCGATGACCGCAATGGGCAATCCGCCGATCGTGACGACCGGCACTTGCCATCGCGGTTCGGCGGCGGTTGCAAAGCTAAGACAGCCGGAATGTGCCGCCATGGCGCTGCGCTCCTCGCGTTCCCATTTAGGAGCTAAGCAGTGGAAAATAAAAGGTTAATTAAGAATTAGGCTTAAGGACGCCGCAGCGTCTTGCGCGGCTCAATCCGATACGCGCGATACCGCAAGGAAACGCAGCCCAAACGCCGCGAGGATGAGGATCAGCCAGAGCGCGCCAGCCTGGGTAAAAATAGTTTCGAAGCAGGAATCATAGGCGGCGAATAGGCAGATTCGCAGAAACAGCATTTTCAGCGGAGCACTAGATGGCTCTTCCGGAGACCGGTAATAGTCGATAAGCGGCAGCACAACGAGCCACAGGGTGACCAGCGCGGCTCCCGGAATGCCGATGGTGAGGGCAAGATCAAGGTAACCGTTGTGAGCGTGGCTGGCGGTATTGGCCCAGGTTTGCCCGCTCATCCCGTAGACGACCTGCGCAGTACCCCAAAACGTCGAAAAGCCATATCCGGTAATGGGGCGCTGCGCGACGTGGTCCAGGGCGAATTTCCAGATCTCGGTCCGTCCCGTGAAGGTCGGGTCCGACATGATCGAATCGATCAGACTGCGGATCGGCCCGAAATAGATCGACCCAATCGAAAGAACATTCAAAGCGACCACAACTGAAAGCGCGGCCGCGATCCCCGTGGCCGGCCTACGAGCACGCGCGACGATGACGGAAACGATGAACGCCAACGGAAGCGCGGCCATCGACGTCTTCGAGTGCGTGAAAAGAAGGAACGGCAAAGCCAGCGCGACAATCATCGCGCCAAGACCAAAACTGCGTATTCGAGCGACAAAAAGTCCGATGAAAACGAACACGACCATCGCCGCGCTAGCTTCGTTCTTGTGCCCGAAGACGCCGCGCCAATCGCCTGCCAGTTCCGGTTCGGCGAAATCGGTAGCTTGGTGAATCGTGAGCGATGGCGCAAACACAATGCCGAGATAGCAGGCAATCAGCACGATGAGCACGATAACGGCCATCAGATCGCCGAAATGGCGCGGATTGCGTGGCAGCAGCAGCACCATGCCGGCAATGCCGATCGTCACCAGCGCTAACGCAAACCGGCGGGCGGAGAGCGAAGGATCCCACGAGGTGGCCACGGTCAGTGCGAACCAAAGCAGCGTTGCAATCAAGACCGGCCGCAGCAGAAGTATCAGCCGATTTGGCTGGTGGAGCAGGCACCAGGCCGCGAGCGTGATAAATATGGTCGAATAGCCGATCTGGTTGGCGGGATCGCCCGCCTCGGTGACCTCCAGCGGCTCGGCCAGACTCGCGAACGGGTGAAACGAAAACAACAGCGCCAGGAATACCGCAGCGCAGAGAAGGCTGCGGACCAGCGTATCGGCGGGGCTGGTCCTACGGACTGTGAAACTTTCCGGCGGGAGGAAACCGATGTTCGCCACGACGACTTTCCTTGCTCGCGCTGGATTGAACGCCGCCACTGGCCGCGTCGTTCAGGCTGTTCCGACGCCGGTCAGCACCGCACCGCGGACTTTGCGAGCGTCGGGACCCAGCCGCGAGATGAATTGTTCGACGGCACGTTTGTCCCGCCCGGTGGCTCTGGCGACCAGCACGATGTGGTCGACGAGGCCGGCAAAGAAGCGGGTGCTCGGATCGCGGCTCAAATCCATCGCGGCGACGATCACCATGTCGAAGCGTTTGGTCTTGTCGAATGCCTGTTTGACATCCCCGTCGCTGATCCGGCGGTCGCGGCGGCTGTTCGGCGCAACGAACGACATCAGATTGATGTTGGTTTCCCGATCGCGGACGATCACGTCGGAAAGCTCTCGACGTCCAACGGCGACGTCGACCAGCCCGGCTTCGCCTTGATCGGCGTCGATCGCCGAAAGCGTTCGGCACTTGAGATCCGCGTCGATGAGAAGCACGCGTTGCGTTGCCGCCGCCGCCGCGGCGAGCGTCAGTGCGACAGCTGCGGTGTCATCCTCATCGTCGGAGGCAACGACAAGAACGCTCGGATTGCCGCGGTTTTTGCGGCTCACGCGCACCACCTCGTACACTTTATGGATTTCTCTCGCGAAGCGCGATTGCGGGTCGTCCACGGCGTGCAAGCCGAACGTGATATCGACATTCGGCAACGTCGCAAGCACCGGAATGGAGGATGAGGCGGCCGGCGCCGGCCACAATTTCTTGACGGCGGCGCCTAGACTGGTCGGGAAGGCGTAGACTCCGCCCCATCGTGGCGCGCCTTCTTCATATGCCCCCCGCATGATGACGATGCCGGTGCCAGCGGCGGCGCCCAGCATGAGGGCTGCCAATGCAATGACGAGATTCGGTGGCGGCGAACTCCGGCGCAGCGGCAGGTCGGCCTTGGAGATCACGCGAATATTCTTGGTGTCGACCTGCTCCTGCTCACCGGTTTCGCGGGCGCGCACGAGAAACGCTTCATAGACTGCGCGGTTTGCCTGTACCTCGCGCTCGAGATCGCGCAGGCCGACCAGAGATGCATTCGTGGTCGTCGCGGTGTGCTTGAGCGTATCCAGGTTGCGGGACAGCGTCTCCTCGTCGGCTTTTGCGCTCTCGTATTCGGTGCGCGCCGAAAGCGCGACGCGATTAACCTCCTCCTCGATCATCCGCCGCAGCCGCTCGGCCTGCGCCTCTATCTCGATCACCGCCGGGTGGCGCTCGCCAAGCGAGGTCATCTGCTCGGCCTCGCGGCGCATGATTTCGGCATACTGGCTGCGCAAGGTGGTGATGGTCTGCGACTGCACAGCCTCAGGGAAAGCGCCGATTTCAGTCTTTGACTGCTGCACGCTTTCAATCTGATCGAGCCGCGCCTTCGCCTCCGCAGTGCGAGCGTGCGCCGCTCCGAGTTGGTTGGTGAGGTTGGAAAGTTGCTGCTCGTTGACGAGCTCGCCGTTCGCGTTGACGATGTCGTTGCTTGCCTTGAAGGCCTCCACCCGTTCCTCGGCCTCGCGCACGCGGCTCTGCAGTTCTTTCAGACGACCGGACAGCGACTGCGAAACCTGGCGGGCGGCGTCGGACCGGACTTCGATTTGTTCGGCGAGATAGGCCTGGGCGATGGCGTTGGCGATACGGGCCGCCTTTGCCGGGTCATTGGCGGTGACGGTCACGTCCACCACGTAGGTGCGTTCGGCGCGAGTCACGACGACGCGGTGTTTGAGCTCGTTCAGCGCGGCGAGGGCGCCAAACTCCAGCGACAGCGCGCCGCCGGCAAATTCCGGATCGTGGTCGAGACCTTCCGCGGCGACCACGCGGCGCAAGACGCTATCGGAGGTGAGCACGCGAACCTGACTTTCGACCTGAAGCACGGCCGCGTCGCTCTGCTGGTTGGGTGAAGTGAGCCCGTTGGCGACAGCGTGCAATTCCATCGGATCGATGAGAATCTGCGTCACCGCCGTGTACTTGTACGGCACGATGAGAACGAACAGAACCGCCAGGACGAGAGCAACGACTATCGCGAGCAGGATCGTCGTTTTGCCCTGCCAAATGACGGAGCAGAATTTATGGAAATCAAAATCGGCGAACGGAGCGAGACCTTGGACAACATCGCTCCTTCTGACGACTGCCGATTGGGTATGACTCGGCGCTTCGAACATATAGCACTTAACTCTCTTCACTGCGCGTGGTCGGGGGCGCCAGGCGGCGCCCGGAAGCGCCATCGGTCATCGGCGTATGCGGCCCGCCAAACCGGCAATCAAAGGCATGCCGCTGCGCATGTCCAGGCAACTCCGTATGGTTAATCAATTCATAAATAATTAAAGTTAACGTCCAGTGTACGCGGCGGCCATCGCACTCAGCATCGGTTGCGCGGGGTGCCGAGCGCAGTCACCGACGGAAAAGGCGGAAAATCGCGGCGACGACGACGAGCAGCGCGACGACCGGAACCCAGAGCAGAACCGCGCCGAGGATAGCGAGAAAGATCGCGACGGCGAGGATGGCGAATACCAAAAACAGCAGGGCGCCGCCGAACGGCCCGAGCCTCGTGACATAGATGCGGTGCGTTTGGCGCGCCTGACCGAACCCGTATGGGCGCCAACTGGGTTGCCAATCGGACTGCCGCCGAGGACGGTCCGGCGGCATGATTTCCGGCTCTACGCGAGGTTGTTCCGGCTGGTTTGAGTCTTCCGCCATGGCGTGATCGCTTCGTGCTTCATCTGGCCACAACCTATGTAGGGTTCGCGACCGCGAGCACAAGCGGCGCGTTACCGCCACGCCGTCAAATGCGCGCGGCCGTCCGAGCGTGATGATCGTGGAGGAATTTCGCCAGTTGCTCGCGCAGGCTCTCGTCGCGCTCGGTTTTGTGGCCGAGGACGATAGCCCGCTCGAATAGGGATTGTTGAAGCTCGTGCGGCAAGTCGCTCCAAAGGTCCGCGACCGCCGTGCCGAGGACGAGGAAATAACGATCGGAGTCTTCGTTCCGAGGCACCGAATTTGATTGACCGCTCATAACCACCTCGATCGCCCGCTGCCGTGTTGAACTTTCCCCAACGGGCCAACACCGTTAGCAAAACAACGCAGTTGCGAGCAAGTTCCGGCCGGCCCAAGACGCCGGCCCAAGACGCCGGCCCAAGACAATGCGCAGGCGTTCACCCGGCGCGTTCGAGCCGATCGAACCGCCGGAGCCGGTAGAAGGCGATCGAAACCAGCCAGCTTGCGACAAAGATCGCGATGATGAGGTAGCCCAGGCTGCCGAAATGATCGTTGAGGGTGCCGATATAGATCCAAAACGGCCCTTCCAGGTTCAATTGGTCGGCGAGCAAGCCGAGCGCTTCGATGCCGCCGATGAGCACGGCCACCAACACCGAAACGAAGGTAATCGTCAGGTTGTAATAGAGTTTGCGGATCGGTTTGGTGAAGGCCCAGCTATATGCGCCGAGCATCAGTACGCCGTCCGTCGTGTCGATGAGCGACATTCCCGCAGTGAACAGCACGGGAAAAACCATGATCGACCAGATCGGCAGGCCCTTGGAGGCTTCCGCCGCGGAGATGCCGAGCACGCCGATCTCGGTCGCGGTATCGAATCCGAGGCCGAACAGGAAGCCCAGCGGATACATATGCCAGCTGCGTGATACCAGGCGGAACATCGGCCGGAACAAGCGGCCGAGAAAGCCCCGCTGCGCCAAAAGGCGGTTGAGGTCTTCCTCGACGAACGTGCCGCCGCGGCGCACCTCTTGGAACGTCCGATAGACCGAACGCAGAATGACGAAATTTGCCGCGGCGACGAGAAACAGAAAAATCGCCGAGATCAGCGTGCCGATCACGCCGCCGACCAGCTTGAACTCGTCGAAGCGGCCTTCAAGCGCGCTGGTCGTCAGCGCAATGGCGACGGACGCAAGCACCACGACCGTCGAATGGCCGAGCGAGAAGAACAAGCCCGTGGCGACGGGCCGTTTGCCGTCCTGCATCAGCTTTCGCGTTACATTGTCGATGGCGGCGATATGGTCGGCATCGACGGCGTGCCGAAGGCCGAACGCATAGGCAAGGAAAGCCGTGCCGACCAGCACAGGATAATCATGAAACGCGATCAGCGCCCAAACCCAAGCCAGCAGATTGGCGGCGACCAGCACGAAATAAATGCCGACGAGCTTGCGGCCGAGTTCCGCGTCCTGATCGTTGAACAGTTTGCCGAACGTGGTCCGCATGATCATGACGCCGCTACGCCGTGGGCAGAGCAGAATTCCGATCGCCAGAGGCCGTCGGCGGCTATCGATACGACGGGGCCTGTGGCTGTGCAAGAGCTTGTGAGAGGAATGAGCTCAATCGTCATATCGGCGTGCGCCGGAATACCGGCGGCGGCCGGCGGCCGCGGCCTCCGATTATTCCGGCTGGATGCCGGCGGCGCGGATCACCTCGCCCCAGCGCCGCGTTTCTTCCTTGAGGAAAGCGCTCATCTGCGCGGGCGTGCCGCCGCCGGGGCTGGCGCTGAGTTTTTGGTAACGGTCGAGGAGTTCCGGGTCCTGCATCGCTTTGTTGGCGGCGTCGTTGAGTTTGGCGACGATGGCGGCCGGCGTTTTCGGCGGCGCGGTCAGCGCCTCCCAGGTATCGGATTCGCAGCCCGGCACGCCGGCCTCCTCCAGCGTCGGAACGTCCGGGATCGCCGCGATACGCTCTTTGGTCGCGACCGCAAGAATTCTTGCCTTGCCCGCCTTGTTAAGCTCGAGCGACGTTGCGAGCTCATTGAACATGAGATCGACATGGCTGCCGATCAGATCGTTGATCGCCGGCGCGGTGCCCCGATACGGCACATGGACAAGCTGGGTGTGCGTGATCGTCGCGAACAGCGCGCCGGTCAGGTGCGAGGTGGTGCCGATGCCCTGCGAGGCATAGTTGAGCTTGCCCGGATTGGCCTTGGCATAGGCGATCAATTCCTGCACCGTCTTCGCCGGGAAATCCGGCCGCACCAGGAGAACGTTCGGGATGTGCGCCATGATGGTGACCGGCATGAGCTGCGTCGGGTCGTAATTGAGCGACTTGAAGAGAAACTGGTTGGTCGTGATCGAGGGGTTCGAGGCGAGCAAAGTGTAGCCGTCGGGCGCGGAGTAGTAGACCGTCTCGGACGCGACGTTGCCGCCGGCACCGGGTTTGTTTTCGACGGCGAGCGGTTGCCCCAATTCGGCGCGCATTTTGTCGGTGACGATCCGCGTGATCGTGTCGACGCCGCCGCCCGCCGGAAACTCGACGATGACCCGGATCGGGTGGTCGGGAAAATTCGCTGAACTCTCCTGCGCACCCGCTGCGGCCGCCGCAAGGATGACGCCGACAATGGCGATGACTGCAGGATGTTTCGATACGGCGCGGCTGGACATGGCGCAAGCTCCCGAATTTCAGCAGTGCCGAACTTATCGCATAGCGCAGATTGACGGTTAAGTCCCGCGGCGCGCTGCCGCTGCAACGCATAGCAACCCTGCTTTGGTGGTTCACAAAGCGCATGGGCGCCCATAGGATCGGCGGCCGACAATGGGAGAGGCGCCACGATGAGCAAGCTTGATTTCATTCTGGAAGAACTGGTGACCGCCAACCGGATTCTGGCGAACGAAGGGGTGGTCGATTCCTTCGGCCATGTCAGCGCGCGGCATCCCGACAATCCGCAACGCTATCTGCTCTCGCGCGCGCGCGCCCCCGAGCGCATCGAGCGCGACGACATCGTCGAATACACGCTCGACGGCACGCCGATCGACGAACGCGGCCGCGCGCCTTATCTCGAACGCTTCATCCACGGCGCGATCTACGAGATGCGGCCGGATGTGCATGCGGTCGTGCACAACCACTCGCCCAGCGTGATCCCGTTCGGCGTCACCGGAAAAAAGCTCAAGCCGCTCCTGCACATGTGCGCCTCGATCGGTCACGAAGTGCCGATCTGGGATTCGCAGGAAAAATTCGGCGACACGACGCTGCTCATAACCGATATGGATATGGGCCGCGATCTCGCCCGCGCGCTCGGCCCGCGGCCGACGACCTTGATGCGCGGCCATGGCGCGACCGTCGTCGGCCGCTCGGTCCGCCACGCCATTTTCGTCTCGGTCTATCTCGAGGTCGGCGCCAAGCTGCAGATGCAGTCGATGGCGATGGGCGACATAAAATTTCTCACCCCCGGCGAGGTCGACAAGATCGTCGCGCGCGTGACCGACTACACGCTCAACCGCGCCTGGGAGAACTGGGCGCGCCGCGCCGGACGGGAGATGCAGGCCATGTAGTCCGGATTGCGCTGCGCTCAATCCGGGCCTCAACTCGCCGCGGGCCGCGGCACTTTAGTTCCATGTGTGAGCAACACATCGACGAAGACACGGCGCGAGCCTATTATGAATGCGTGCGGGAGCCAATTCCGGAGGCGGCCGAATGACGTATGAGAATTCGAGCCTACGCTGTCGCAATTGCAAGTTTTGGTGGCCGTTGGCGGGCGACCAGCCGGATTCACATCTGCGCCAGCACGCGATACGCGGCCAATGCCGGCGGCATGCGCCGCCACCCGTGGCGGCCGACCAGGAATGGGCAGTTGTCAAGAACGACGATTGGTGCGGGGAACATGTTCATGTCAACGCTTAAGATCGGGGCCGCACCCGCAGGTGAGGAATCCACGCCCTCGCTCATCCGGCGTGCTCGCTGTCCATATGCGCGAGCACGGCCGGCAGGTAGCGCGCGCCGGCGACGGCGTTTTCGGGCACCGCCTGCTCGATACGCGCGAGATCGCCGGGGGTGAGCTTCACGTCGAGTGCGCCGAGCGCTTCGCCGAGCTGGTTGCGGCGTCGGGCGCCGATCAGCGGCACGATGTCGTCGCCGCGCGATTTAACCCAGGCGAAGGCGAGCTGCGCCGTTGATGCGCCCTTGTCGCGCGCGATCTTGCCGAGCGCCTCGACCAGCGCGAGGTTTTTGGCAAAGTTCTCGGCGGAAAAGCGCGGCTTGCGCGTGCGGATTTCGCTCGCCGCGTTCCTGGCCGCCTCGGCGCCGTCGCTGATGAGGCCGCCCGAGAGCACGCCATAGGCGACCAGCGCAATGCCGAGGTCGCGCAAGGTCGGCAGGATGTCGCGCTCGATGCCGCGGGAAAACAGCGAATACTCGATCTGCAGCGCCGCGATCGGATGCACCGCGTGCGCGCGCCGCAAGGTCTTGGCGGAGGCTTCCGACACGCCGATGTGGCGCACATAGCCGGCTTTCACCATGTCGGCGATGGCGCCGATCGTGTCCTCGAACGGCACGTCCGGATCGACGCGCGAGGGCTGGTAGAGATCGACGTAATCGGTGCCGAGGCGGCGCAATGAATAGGCGAGGAAATTCTTGGCCGCTTGCGGTCGGCCGTCATCGCCCAGGATTTTCAGATCGGGCCCGCGCATCGAGCCGAATTTTACCGCGATGAAGGCACGCTCGCGCTTGCCGCCCTTGAGCGCCTCGCGGATGAGCATTTCGTTTTGGCCCATGCCGTAGAAGTCGCCGGTATCGAGCATGGTGATACCGGCCTCGAGCGCGGCGTGGATGGTGGCGATGCACTCCTTGTCGTCGGCCGGCCCATAGCCGCCCGACATGCCCATGCAGCCGAGGCCGACCGCGGAGATCATGGGGCCGTTGCGGCCGAGTTGGATTTTTTGCATCGGTTACTCTCGATTCGTCATTCCGGGGCGCGCGAAGCGCGAGCCCGGAATCCATAATCACGGAGCTAGCAGAATTTGCGCTCGGAGTGCAGGTCGGCGGCGTTGGTGGTTATGGATTCCGGGCCCGCGGGCTGCGCCCGCGTCCCGGAACGACGTCCCTCACTCCGCCGCGATACGCACTTCCGGCGCGGCGGCGCGGACATCGGCGTCGACGTGCTCCTCGAACTGCACGAAGTTCTTCTGGAACATGTCGACCAGCTTGCGCGCGATCTGATCGAACTCGGCCTTGTTCTGCCAGGTCTTCTGCGGATAGAGCAGGTGCGGCTCGACGCCGGCGAGTTGGGTGGGCACCGCGAAGCCGAAATAGGGATCGGTGCGGAACTTGGCGCTCTTGAGCGAACCATCGAGCGCCGCGCCGAGCAGCGTGCGCGTCACCTTGATCGGCATGCGGCGGCCGACGCCGTAGATGCCTCCGGTCCAGCCGGTATTGACCAGCCAGCAATCCACCTCGTGCACGCTGATCAGCTCGCGCAAGAGATTGCCGTAGATTGAGGGGTGGCGCGGCAAGAACGGCGCGCCGAAACAGGTCGAGAATTCCGGCTCGACGCCGACCAGGCCCTTCTCGGTGCCGGCGACCTTGGCCGTGTAGCCGGACAGGAAATGGTACATCGCCTGCGCCGGCGTGAGCTTGGCGATCGGCGGCATCACGCCGAACGCGTCGGCGGTGAGCAGCACGATGTTCTTCGGCATCCCGGCGCGCCCGGTGCGCGACGCGTTCGGGATGAAATCAAGCGGATAGGCGGCGCGCGTGTTTTCGGTCTTCGACTCGTCGTCGAAGTCGCAGATGCGCGTGCCGGGATCGAACACGACGTTCTCAAGCACGGTGCCGAAGCGTTGCGTCGTGGCGTAGATTTCCGGCTCCGCCTCGGGCGACAGCTTGATGCACTTGGCGTAGCAGCCGCCCTCGAAATTGAAGACGCCCTGCGGGCCCCAGCCGTGCTCGTCGTCGCCGATCAGCGTGCGTTTGGGATCGGCCGACAGCGTCGTCTTGCCGGTGCCGGAAAGCCCGAAGAACAGCGCGACGTCGCCGGCGGGCCCGACATTGGCGGAGCAGTGCATGGGCATCACGCTGTCGGCCGGCAGGTAATAGTTGAGGACGGTGAACACCGACTTCTTCATCTCGCCGGCATAATAGCTGCCGCCGATCAGAATGATCCGTTTGGTGAGGTCGAGCGCGATGACGGTCTCGCTGCGCACGCCGTGACGCTTGGGATCGGCCTTGAAGGATGGCAGGCAGAGTATGGTGAAGTCGGGCACGTAATGGGCGAGCTCGGCGCGCTCGGGCCGGATCAGCAACGCGCGGACGAACATCGAGTGCCAGGCGAGTTCGGTATAGACGCGGGTCTTGATGCGATATTTCGGATCGGCGCCGCCATAGAGGTCCTGGGCGAACAGGGTCTTGCCCTTGGTATGGGCGATGAAATCGTCGAACAGAAGCTGGAATTTTTCGCCGGTCAGGCGGCCATTCTTCTGCCACCAGACCGATTTCTCCGTCTGTGCATCGACGACGACGAATTTGTCCTTCGGGCTGCGGCCGGTATGCACGCCGGTCTCGGCGCAGAACGCCCCGCCATGGACGAGGGAGCCCTCGCCCTTGGCGATCGCGTGCTCGACCAGGATGGTGTCGGGTAGGTTCCAGTGGATGCCCGCGAGATCCTTGAAGCCGAATTTGTTGGCGCCGTGGGCGCCGTTTCTCAGACCTGTTTCCTTCACCCTAGCCTCCGTTACTGGCCCGCGTATCGGGGCCTTGGGCGGCGCCTAGCGATACCAACTTTGCCCGCCCGCCGCCAAGCGTGCGACCCTATATCGAGCATCGTAGCATCTGCCAAGACCGCCGCCCATCCAAGCCTAACCGGATAACATCGCGCGTTCCCGTGCTGCAGCGCAACGAGCGCCAGCATGGTTCGAACGCGCAGTAACCTTGATTAGCGCCGGCGACCTCGGGCGCGGAGCGTCTAACTGGCCCGCGCCTTGGCGGCCAAATCCACCACCACCTTGCGCAACTGCTCAGCGTTGGTGACGCGCTCCGGGAACGGCAGCCGCAGCGTCGCGTCGCCGCGTGCGAGGTCGAGGCCTTCCGGGTCGAGCCCGGTGAGCCGCCATGGTCCGTCTTCGGCACCAAGAAGCTTTGTCGCGTAGAGCCGCAACGTGTCGGCGTGGTCCTCGTTCATATGCGCTACCGCGCCCGCTTCGGCCTCGATCAAATTTTCCGCGCCGAAGACCTCCGTCATCACGTCGGCGGCTTTCATATCGGCGGCGCGGGCGAAGCCGCCGTTGAGGTGGGCCGACACCGCGGAAAGCCGCCAGAACGAGAAATCGGCGAAGCCGGCGTAAAGCTCCGACTTCGGGTGGCGGGCGAGGAAGCGCCGCCGCAAGCGCGGCTCTTGGCGGTCGTCCCGCACGACCTGGGCGAAGGTGCCGAGCAGCGTCAGGCGAGGGTGCGCGAGTGGGTCGCCCTTGCCCGTAGCTGCGAGCAGCAGCGAGGCGCGGCCGTCCACTTCGAGATTGGCGGTATGGGTGGCGAGCCGGGAGACCAGGATGACCGGCGAGCCGTCGACATCGGTTGCCACGTTAACGAGTGAAGCGAAGGGATGGCCGGTATTGCGGTCGATGGTCGCAAGCGCGCCTGCCCGGGTCGCCCGCAGCAGCCCCTTTGCCACCGATTTCGGGTCGAAGTCCGGTGCCGGGGCGTTTTCGGGCAGGCGATTTGGCATGAAGCCTGGTAACGGGGCGGTTTTGTTGGCTTCAGAAGCTTTTTCGGCTTCGGCCATGGCGTTTCCTTTCCGGTTCCTTTCCCATATCAGTCCATCTCGCAGCTATTGCCCCGATTTTGCCTTGTCTAGTCACACTTCCGCCCCCACATGGGTTTCAAAGGCTTATGGGGCCGGGCTGGTGATGCTACGGCCGACTCATGTTAGAAGGCCGCCATGCCGACAATCGCTCTCGTCGACGACGACCGCAATATCCTGACCTCGGTGTCAATCGCGCTCGAGGCCGAAGGCTATCGCATCACGACCTATACCGACGGCGCCTCCGCGCTCGACGGTTTCAAGACCACGCTGCCCGACCTGGCCATCCTCGATATCAAAATGCCGCGCATGGACGGCATGGAGACTTTGCGCCGGCTGCGGCAGAAATCGGACCTGCCGGTGATCTTCCTCACCTCGAAGGACGAGGAAATCGACGAATTGTTCGGTCTGAAAATGGGGGCCGACGACTTCATCCGTAAGCCGTTTTCGCAGCGCCTCTTGGTCGAACGGGTCAAGGCTGTGCTGCGCCGCGCTGCGCCCAAGGACGGCGCCGCACCGAAGGAAGCCGACAGCAAAGTTTTGGAGCGCGGACTGTTACGCATGGACCCGGAGCGCCACACCTGTACCTGGAAGAACGAGGCGGTGACGCTCACCGTCACCGAGTTTCTCATCCTGCAGGCGCTGGCCAGCCGACCGGGGGTGGTGAAAAGCCGCAATGCCTTGATGGATGCGGCTTACGACGACCAGGTGTATGTTGACGACCGGACCATCGACAGCCACATCAAGCGGCTGCGCAAGAAATTCAAGGCCAGCGACGTCGAATTCGATATGATCGAGACGCTGTACGGCGTCGGCTATCGTTTCAAGGAATGACGCGCTGAAATATGACGCCCTGGCCGTGCGGCCTCGCACTGCGAGGCCTTCGAAGTGTGACGGGGGCGGCACCGTGCGGTAACCCCTTCCCTACCCTCCCCCGCTAGCGAGGGAGGGTAGGGAAGGGAAGGGGCTGTGATCGGAACCCCGGCAAACAACGTGCTCGATCGAACCGTAGACACGGCACGGGCCAGCACGCAGGCCCACGCACCAAACCAGGTGGGAGCCCAACCGGGCTCCGACGGCGACGGCCAATTGAGCCTCCAGACGGCGGTCCAAGCGGACGCACACGTTGACTCCCAGGGCGAGGCCGAGAACTCCGACGGCGTCGAAGCGCGTGTTGCACACCGCGGCCTCGGCAGGATCGGGAATGGGTTGCGGCGCGCCTGGCAGTTCTTCACCACCCAAAGTTCCTCGAGCCTCACCCGCCGCATCGTCTCGCTCAATGTTGCCGGACTTCTCGCGCTGTCGATCGGGATCATCTATCTGTCGCAGTTCCGTGCCGGACTGATCGACGCGCGCATTCAAAGCCTGTCGGTGCAGGGCGAAATCATCGCCGGCGCCATCGCCGCCTCGGCGACCGTCGAGACCGATTCCTCGATCACCATCGACCCGGATAAACTGCAAGCGCTGCAGCCCGGGGAAAGCTACGGCCCGTCCGAGGACGCGCTCTACGGCATCGATTTCCCGATCAATCCCGAGCGTGTGGCTCCGATCCTGCGGCGTCTGGTGTCGCCCACCAAAACGCGCGCGCGCATTTATGACCGCGATGGCGTGCTGCTGGTCGACAGCCGCAACCTGTTCGGCCGCGGCGACGTGCTGCGCTTCGACCTGCCGCCGCCCACTGCCGAGAAGCCGGGTCTGTTCGAACGAGCCTTCCTCGCGGTACGCCGGTGGCTCGGACGGGGCGACCTGCCGCTCTACCGGGAGCTCGGGGCCGAGAACGGCAAGGGCTATCCCGAGGTCGAACAGGCGTTAAATGGCGAGGATGCGAGCGTGGTGCGCATCAACGAGCGCGGCGACGTCATCGTTTCGGTCGCGGTGCCGGTGCAGCGCTTCCGCGCCGTGCGTGGTGCGCTCATGCTCTCGACCCAGGGCGCCGACATCGACGACATGGTGGAGGCGGAACGGCTCGCCATCCTCAAGGTCTTTTTGGTCGCCGCCGGCGTGATGGTCGTGCTCTCGATCCTGTTGGCCGGAACGATTGCTGAGCCGGTGCGACGGCTCGCGGACGCGGCCGAGAGCGTTCGCCGGCGAATTCGCTCGCGTGTCGAGATCCCCGATTTTACGCGCCGGCACGACGAGATCGGACACCTGTCGGGCACGCTGCGCGACATGACCAACGCGCTCTATAGCCGGATCGAAGCGATCGAAAGCTTTGCGGCCGATGTCGCGCACGAACTGAAAAACCCGCTCACGTCGCTGCGCTCGGCAGTGGAGACGCTGCCGGTCGCCAAGACCGAGGAGAGCCGCGGGCGGCTGCTCGCCATCATCCAGCACGACGTCAAGCGGCTCGATCGCCTGATTTCCGACATCTCCGACGCCAGCCGCCTCGACGCCGAGCTGCAGCGCCAGGAATCCGCCCCGGTCGATTTTACCAAGCTGCTCGGCACGCTCGTCGCGGTCGCGAACGAAGTGAAGCGCGATGATGGCGTCAAAGTCACGCTCAGATTCGAAGGCGGCGGTGCACGCGCATTCCGAGCGCCGGGTCGCGATTCGCGGCTTGGGCAAGTTGTCGACAATCTGATCGAGAACGCGCGTTCGTTCTCGCCGCCGGGCGGCACGGTGCGCGTGACTTGCCGGCGGCTGCGCAGCCAAATCGAGATTTTCGTCGATGACGACGGGCCAGGCGTGCGCCCCGACGCGCTCGAAAAGATTTTCGAACGCTTCTATACCGATCGCCCGCATCAGGGCTTTGGTCAGAATTCCGGCCTCGGCCTCTCCATCTCCAAGCAGATCGTCGAAGCCCATGGCGGCACCATCTGGGTCGAAAATCGGGCCGGCGCAGCCGGCGCGGATGGCACGCCGACGGTGCTTGGGGCGCGCTTTATCGTGCGCTTGCCGGCGATGTGATGGCGCCATCCCTCACGACGGTGCACGCCTCGGCCGTGCTGGTCGGTGCGCGAGCGGTACTTATCCGTGGACCGTCGGGTGCGGGGAAGTCGCGTCTAGCGCTCGAACTCATGGCGGCGGCGCGAGCGAACGTCTTGCTCTTCGCAAGGCTTGTCGCCGACGACCGCGTTCATCTTGAAACCGCCGGCGGCCGGCTGCTGGTGCGCCCCGCCGCGGCACTTGCCGGCTTGATCGAGGTGCGCGGGGTCGGACTGCTGCGGCTTGTTCACGAGCCGAGCGCCGTGGTTGGCTTGGTCGTCGACCTTGCGGCGGCGGATGCCAAACGATTGCCGCAGGAGGACCACCAACAGACGGTGATCGCAGGTATAATCCTACCGCGACTCGCCATCGCAGTGGGCGTTGCGGCCTTGCCCGCGGTCCTCGCCGTGCTCACTTCATGGCGGTCCGCTATCGCTGCTTGGGAACCTAATATCGGGTCGTAATCATTTCGGACTGCCGGCACTGCATTTGGTTATTGGTAACCTTAACGCTCGTACACTTGCCGGGCGCTTCGAAACGCGGCCTCCGCTGGCCGATTCGACTTTGATCTACCGCAATGCAACAACCGCCGGAATTCAGCGAGATGGTCTCTTGCGCTGGGGCTTCGGATGGTCATGATGAGCACCCTTTCGTGCGGTGCAACCGGGACGCGCCCGCGGGGAATTTGATGATTGGTCTTGTGCTTGTCACCCACGGGCGGCTCGCTATCGAGTTCCGCGCGGCATTGGAGCACGTGGTTGGACCGCAAGGTCAGATTGAGGCGGTCACCATCGGTCCCGACGATGATGTCGAGGAGCGCCGCAAGGACATCATCGAAGCGGTCAAACGCGTCGATAGTGGTGATGGGGTCGCCATCCTGACCGACATGTTCGGCGGCACGCCGTCCAACCTCGCCATCTCGGTCATGAGCCGGCCTAAAGTCGAGGTGCTGGCCGGCATCAATCTTCCGATGTTGGTCAAGCTTGCCAAGGTTCGCGATGAGTGTCCGCTCGCTGAGGCGGTCACAGCCGCCCAAGAAGCCGGGCGCAAATACGTCACCATCGCGAGCCGGGTTCTCACTGGCAAATGAGCGAGCCGGCGCCCAGCAGCAACGAATGTGTGGGCGATAAGCCGCCGCTCCGCGCGGGAGCCGTCGTCCGCGTCCTCACCATCTGCAACAGGAAGGGGCTGCACGCGCGCGCCTCCGCCCGATTCGTGCAAACGGTCGAAAAATTCGACGCCGACGTGCGCGTGATGCGATGCGGCGAGATCGTCGGCGGCACCTCGATCATGGGCCTGATGATGCTCGCGGCGGCGCCCGGCACGTCGATCACCGTCGAGGCGACCGGCAGAGAGGCCGCCGAAGTCGTCGCCGCCTTGGCCGCGCTCATCGGTTCGCGCTTCGGTGAGAACGATTGACGATCAGCATTGCATTTTACGTTGCATTTTAAGGGAGCCGGCCAATGGCAAGCGACGTGACGTCCGGGAAGCCCAATCCGGCAGATGCGAAGAACAATCCGGTGACGGGCGGTCAGAGCGAGCGGCAAGCGGCGACCATCCGGTATCTCGATCGCCCCGACGTCGCGGAGACTTTCGCCGACTGTGTCACCGGTCTCCTGTTCGATGGGCAAACGCTGCGCCTGGAATTCGCCGTCACGCGCCTCGACGAGGTCAAGCCCAATACGCCGATCACCGGCCGCCGCTATCCCGCCTGCCGGCTGGTGCTGCCGCCGGCAGCGGCCGTGGATCTCATCAACCGCATGCAGCATATCGCGGCGACGCTCACCCAGGCTGGCGTGGTGAAGGCTGCGCCGCGGCCGGGCGAGGCACCGAAAGCCGGTTGATAATCGGCTGCTCGGAATTCGCGTCCATGGAGATAGAATACTTGAATGCCGCGTTTGTTCGCGTCGCAGACATAAAGGTATCTTTATGTCTTTATTGCCGAGGCGCCGCCGCCCTGCTATAGGGGCGACCGCCAGCACCGGCCCAACGGCCGCTCCTCACATCCTTTCAACCCAGGACTGCCAAGGACCGCCCATGAGCACCTCGATCAAGCCCAAAACTTCGCCTGCCGATTACGTCGTCAAGGACATCGGCCTCGCCGCGTGGGGCCTCAAGGAAATCGCCATTGCCGAAACCGAGATGCCGGGTCTGATGGCGACGCGCGAAGAGTTCGCGGGGAAGCAGCCGCTGCGTGGCGCCCGCATCGCCGGCTCGCTGCATATGACCATTCAGACCGCCGTGCTGATCGAGACGCTCAAGGCGCTCGGCGCCGACGTGCGCTGGGCGTCCTGCAACATCTACTCGACGCAGGACCACGCCGCCGCCGCGGTCGCCGCCGGCGGCACGCCGGTGTTCGCCGTCAAGGGCGAGAGTTTGAGCGAGTACTGGGACTATACCCACTGCATCTTCGATTGGTCCGACGGCGGCGGCCCGAACATGATCCTCGACGACGGCGGCGACGCCACGTTGCTCCTTCATCTCGGCATGCAGGCCGAGGGCAATCCGGCGGTGCTCAATCATCCCGGCAACGAGGAAGAAGAGGTGTTGTTCGCGGCGATCAAGAAACGCTTGAAAGGCGAGCCCGGCTGGTACGGCAAGACGGCCAAAGCGATCCGCGGCGTCACCGAGGAGACCACCACGGGTGTGCATCGGCTTTATCAGATGGCCAAGGAAGGCCGCCTGATGTTCCCCGCCATCAACGTCAACGACAGCGTCACCAAATCGAAGTTCGACAATCTCTACGGCTGCCGCGAGTCGTTGGTCGACGGCATCCGCCGCGGTACCGACGTGATGATGGCCGGCAAGGTGGCGATGGTGGCGGGCTTCGGCGACGTCGGCAAAGGCTCGGCGGCCTCGCTGCGCCAGGCCGGCTGCCGCGTCATGGTCTCGGAGGTCGATCCGATCTGCGCGCTGCAAGCGGCGATGGAAGGCTATGAAGTCGTGACCATGGAAGACGCCGCGCCGCGTGCCGACATCTTCGTCACCGCCACCGGCAACGTCGACGTCATCACCATCGAGCACATGCGCAAGATGAAACACCGCGCCATCGTCTGCAATATCGGCCACTTCGACAGCGAGATCCAGGTCGCGGCGCTGAAGAACCTGAAGTGGCAGAACGTCAAGCCGCAGGTCGACGAGATCGAGTTCCCCGACGGCAAGCGCATTATCCTTCTTTCCGAGGGACGCCTGGTGAATCTGGGCAACGCCATGGGTCACCCGAGCTTCGTGATGTCGTCATCGTTCACCAACCAGACCCTGGCGCAGATCGAGCTGTGGACCAATCCCGGCAAATATCAGAAGCAGGTCTACACGCTGCCGAAAACGCTCGACGAGAAAGTGGCGCGGCTGCATCTGGAAAAAATCGGCGTCAAGCTCAGCAAGCTGTCCGACAAGCAGGCGACCTATATCGGCGTGCCGGTCGAGGGGCCCTACAAGGCGGATCAATATCGGTATTGAGGCTGAAACCCTCTCCCGTTCCGGGAGAGGCCGCCGCGAGAACGTAGTGAGCGCGGCGGGTGAGGGCCTGGGCCGAACTCGGCCCTCACCCGGCTCGCTTCGCTCGCCGTCCTCTCCCACAAGGGGAGAGGGGTAGATGAGCTTGCCGCTCGGGGGTGCGGGTGTTATCTGCGCCGCATGACCGCCGTCGCCATCGAGAACATCCGCAATTTCGCGATCATCGCCCATATCGACCACGGCAAATCCACGCTCGCCGACCGGCTCATTCAGCTCACCGGCGGGCTCGAAGCGCGCGAGATGGTCGAGCAGGTGCTCGATTCCATGGATATCGAGCGCGAGCGCGGCATCACCATCAAGGCGCAGACCGTGCGGCTCAAATATCGCGCGCGCAACGGCAAGGACTACATCCTCAACCTGATCGACACGCCGGGCCACGTCGACTTCGCCTACGAGGTCAACCGCTCGCTCGCCGCCTGCGAGGGCTCGCTGCTCGTTGTCGATGCCAGCCAGGGCGTCGAGGCGCAGACGCTTGCCAACACCTATCTCGCCTTGCATCACAATCTCGAGATCATTCCGGTGATCAACAAGATCGACCTGCCTTCCGCCGAGCCGGAGCGCATCCAGGAACAGATCGAACAA